>OLRL01000068.1_pt1 | contig 95926 bp, 86 predicted proteins | sample 1643201 | NCBI WGS metagenome assembly OLRL01 (sample SAMEA3136649, study PRJEB25190) | human gut metagenome | biome: human gut; feature: human-associated habitat; material: faeces | place: Austria | collected 2013
TATTTTATCAGTAACGTGGGGGATTAAAAGACTTTCATTACTATTTGTGCCGCCGACTTGGCGGCGGAATGGAGATTATTATGGAAGTTTGTGTACCGAACTGTATGAAATATTGCATAAAGAAGCGCCGGAAGACGAATTGAATTTTTATTTGTCTTATGCAAAACAAGGAATGAAAATTTTAGAACCATTATGCGGAAGCGGGCGCTTTCTTATTCCATTTATGGACAAGCAGCTCAATATCTTTGGGATTGATTTGTCGAAAGAAATGCTTCAAAAGTTGATAGAGAAGCAACCAAATGCCAAGGTTGTTCAAAAGAATCTGCTAGAATATTCTTCTGAGGAAAAGTTTGACTACATTTTTATTACATCAGGTTCCGTTTCTTTATTTACGGATATTGATTTATGCAAACAAATTTTAAGCAAACTAAAAATGATGTTGGCTAAAAAGGGGAAATTAGTTTTTGCGGTTGATACAGTCGCAAACATATGCCCGGAAGATACAGAATATAGACAGGATGTTGTAGAAGAGACAAAAGAAGGATATACGTTGATCCTAAAGACGAAAAATCACTATGATGTTCAGAGTCAGACTCAGTTTTCACCGGGACTATACGAACTGTATGATGGAACTACTCTTATACAGAGTGAACGAATGGATTTTCAAACGCATCTTTATAAATTTGGAGAGATGGAACAATATTTAGGCGAGATAGGATTTTCAAAAGTTATCACATACTCATCGTTTTCAAAAGAACTTGCAACGAGCGATAACGATGAGATGTTTTTGTTTGAATGTATGGAATAATGTGAAGTAAAGAGGATGAAAAAGTATGTATCTGATTTCCATTTATTTTGATGAAGAGACGAACAAGAGAATACAAAGATACATAAACCTTGTGGCAGAAAAGACAGGCAATACTTTTATGACAGCGGGACATGTACCTCCACACATTACAGTTTCTGCATTTGAGATACGGGAGGAAGAGAACGTCAAAGAGATTTTGAAAGAGAGATTTTCTACTTTGTCGAAGGGAAAGTTGACATGGTGTTCTGTGGGAACATTTTTCCCGTATGTGATTTATTTGGCGCCGGTTCTGAATGAATATGCTTATAAGATTTCTAAAGAAATATATGAGTGTCTTTCGGGTGCTAATGGGGTAGAAATCAGCAAATTCTACAGACCGTTTCAATGGATACCTCATACCACCATTGGTAAAAAGCTTTCCAAAGAGGAGATGAAAACTGCATTTGAAATTTTGCAGGAGAACTTTAGTGTTTTTGAAGGTACAGTAACACATATTGGGCTTGCAAAACCAAATCCACATCGAGATTTGATGTGTGTGGAATTAAAGGATAGATAAAATGGAGGGTGACATATGATTTTATATTTTTCAGGAACAGGGAATAGTGCATTTGTAGCACGAAAGATTGCAAAAGATCTTCAGGACGATTATATGAATTTATTCGATCGGATTCGTAACAAAGATTATGGTGAAATACATTCGGACAGACCATTTATCGTAGTATGTCCGACATATGGCTGGCGAATCCCACATTTTTTAGAAACATGGATGGAGCAGGTTGCGTTTACGGGGAATCAAGAAATGTATTTTGTGCTTACTTGTGGAAGTGATATTGGGAATGCGGGAAGCTATGCAAAAGCATTTTGTGAAAAAAAGGGACTTCGCTATCGCGGGTGTGGTGAAATCGTAATGCCGGAGAATTATATTGCTATGTTTCCGGTTCCGGATCGCGAAGAATCAGAGATCATTATCGAAAAAGCGGTTCCGCGTATAGAAAAGCTCGTCTATTATATACAGGTAGGACGACCGTTTCCGAAGACAAAATCAGGTCCGATCAATTGGCTGAAAAGCGCTCCGGTGAACAAGGCTTTTTATAGTTTGTTTGTACACGCGAAAAAGTTTACTGTGAAAGAGTCGTGCATTGGGTGTGGGAAATGTGAACGTGTTTGTCCACTTCAAAATATTCGGCTGGAAAATGGAAGACCGGTATGGGGAAAAGAGTGTACGCATTGTATGGCTTGTATTTGTAAATGTCCGAAGGAGGCCATCGAGTACGGCAATGTGAGTGAAGGAAAACCAAGATATACATGTCCACGTTAAAAGGAAGTGAGAAACATGTGGATGCTTTATGCGATAGGTTCCTCTTTTTTTGCAGGGATTACAGCGATTTTAGCAAAATGTGGGATTAAAAAAACGGATGCAGATGTTGCGACAGCGATTCGTACAGTTGTTGTATTGTTGTTTTCTTGGATTATGGTTTGGATCACTGGGACAGGAACTGCCATTACAGAATTAAGCAATAAAACTTTATTATTTTTGATTCTGTCAGGACTTGCGACGGGCGCATCGTGGCTCTGTTATTTTCATGCATTGCAAAAAGGTGACATCAACAAGGTGGTTCCCATTGATAAGTCAAGTACCGTATTGACAATTTTATTGGCGCTTATTTTTCTGGGCGAGGGTTTGAGTATGAAAAAAGCAGGAGCAGTGCTTCTGATTGCTATAGGAACGATGTTGATGATCGTAAAAAAGCAGTTGAACCCTGAAGAACAGAAAAAGGAGACAAGAAAAGATTGGTTGCTTTATGCAGTTCTGTCGGCTGTATTTGCCAGTTTGACAGCAATTCTTGGGAAAATAGGGATTGAAGGTGTGGATTCTAACTTGGGAACAGCCATTCGGACAACCGTTGTACTTGTGATGGCGTGGTTCATGGTGTTCGTTGCAGGAAAAGGTAAGCTTGTGAAAAAGATAGAAAAGAAAGAATTGGGATTTATAACCTTATCCGGTCTTGCAACGGGAGCATCGTGGTTGTGCTTTTATCGAGCGTTGCAGGACGGACCGGCAAGTGTAGTCGTACCGATTGACAAGTTAAGCATTTTAGTAACAATTCTTTTCTCATGGATCGTCTTTCATGAAAAGTTATCGAAAAAAGCGTGTGTCGGACTAGGCTGTATCGTTGTGGGAACAGTTGCGTTGGCTCTGATTTAAGCAGTTGGCAAAATGTTACAAAAATATGACATATTCATTACGAAGTTCGTTTGTTTTCTATATTGTCTCATATTATTTGAGATAGTAAAATAATGAAGTTAAAAAAGACAAAAGAAAACAATGATCAGGAGTGATGAATATGTTATCGCAGGCAAAAGAGAGAGACTACTTATTTGATAACTATAAAGCACTGTTAATTTTTTTAGTAGTAGTTGGACATTTTATAGAGCCTTGTTATAAAAATAATGAATTTTTATATTTTTTGAAATGGCTGATCGTATCGTTTCATATGCCGGCTTTTATTTTCATATCGGGATACTTTTCAAAAAAAGAGATTCCGATTTCGAAAATGATACAGAAATTGTTAGTTCCGTATTTGGTATATGAAGTGATTTATTATCTGTTGTATGTCTATATCATAGATAAACCAACAGGTTTATACTTGTTTTATCCAAAGTTTTCGCTTTGGTACATATTAGCACTTTTCTTTTGGAGAGTGATAACGCCTTTTGTAAAAAAGATTCCGCATCATATGATATTGTCAATTGTAGGGGGATTGCTAATTGGATGTTCAGGAATGGCGGATAACTTTTTGAGTATTCCAAGAGTTCTTGTATTTTATCCGTTCTTTCTTGCGGGAATTCATTTTGACCGAAAAAAACTGGAGGCTTATCGGATAAAAAAAGGGAACATGCTAGCGACTATAGGAGCAGTGATGTTTGCATTATATTTGGCATTCGATGCAGGACATACAAACTACTCTCCGAAAATATTTTATGGCAGATATAATTATGAATTTTTAAACCAAGGGATTCTAGAGGGAGTTTTGGTGCGGCTGCTTTGTTATGCAGCAGGATTTGGGATGACATTTGCGTTATTATTGCTTATCAGTGAGAAGAGAACAAAACTCTCATATATCGGTTCAAGAACAATGGCGATTTATCTGTTTCATGGTTTAACGTATTCGCTTATCAAGGGGACGTCAGATGTTTTGGCAAGTGTAAATACAGTAACGGAAACGCTCCTTTTGCTATGTGTCTGTTTTGCGGTTATGATGATTTTTTCAAAGAAGGAATTTACAACATTTACAAATGGGATTTCTTCAGTTTCATGTAGAAATGTACATGATACAATTATAGAATTACTCGGAAGTTGCAAAGTAACAGAAAGAGATTTGGTATATGGAAAATAAAAAAGCGTGGAATCTTAAGAAAACCTTAACAATATCGACAAGGAATCCTAAAAATTTCATTGTATACTTATAAGCAAATGAATGAGTAAGTTTGATTGGAGGAATTATAATGAAGAAACAAAAAAGAGGATTTATTAATTTTATATGTTCTTTGATACCGGGAGCCGGAGAGATGAATATGGGATTTGAAAAACAAGGGCTTAGCATTATGATGCTCTTTTGGGGAATTGTAGCGGTGATAGCTCTTACAGGATTTGCATGGATTGTAGCATTACTGCCAATTGTATGGTTCTATAGCTTTTTCCATACTCATAACTTAAAAAATATGTCAGAAGAAGAATTCTTGATGGAAGAGGATCGCTATTTATTCAATCTGGAATATTTGATGGACAACAAGAAAGAATTATTTGAAAAATATCGTAAACTAATTGCCGGAGTACTTATATTTATAGGAATCTGTGTAGTTGGTCGTGAATTGATGAATGTAGTTTGGAGATTTGTTCCGGATTTCTTATATGATGCAGTTTATGGTGTGACAAGTCTGATTTCTGCCGGAGTGCTTGGCGTTGGAATTATTATTTTCGGAATTTTAATGCTTCATAAGAAAGAAGAGGAACAAGAATAGTGGAATTGACAACATTATGCTACATTGAAAAAGATGAGAGTTATCTCATGCTCCACAGAGTAAGTAAGAAACATGATGTAAATAAGGATAAATGGATTGGAGTAGGCGGACATTTTGAACAAGGAGAAAGTCCGGAAGACTGCCTACTCCGTGAAGTCAAAGAGGAAACCGGCCTGACGCTTAAGTCATACCGGTTTCGTGGCATTCTTACATTTAATTTTAATGACAATGAGTCAGAATATATTTGTCTTTATACTGCAGATGAGTTTGAAGGAGAGCTACGGGATTGTGATGAAGGAACTTTGGAATGGGTTCCGAAAAGTGAGATTCACAATCTGAATCTTTGGGAGGGAGATAAGATATTCTTTGATCTTCTTAACCAGGATGCACCGTTTTTCTCTTTGAAGCTACAGTATCAAGGAGATGTTTTGATAGGCTATGAATTAAATGGAACGAAGGTTCGTTAAAGAACCTTCGTTGTCCATTTGGCACAATCCCATACTTCGTTAACCACATCACGGTAGAAATCCGGTTCGTGGCAGATAAGAAGTAAGCTTTCGCGATATTCACGTAACGCACGTTTTAATTCTTCCTTTGCATCTACATCTAGATGATTGGTAGGCTCGTCAAGAAGAAGGATGTTTGTCTCCCGGTTGATGAGCTTGCAAAGGCGGACTTTTGCTTGCTCACCACCGCTTAATACTCGTACCTGACTTTCAATATGTTTGGTGGTAAGCCCGCATTTTGCAAGGGCAGAACGCACTTCATACTGTGTGTAAGATGGAAATTCTTTCCAAATTTCTTCGATACAAGTCGTTCGATTATCCGGAGCAGATTCCTGCTCAAAATATCCGATCTGTAGATTTTCACCCAACTCCACGGAACCACTTAGTGATGGAATTAAACCGAGAATACTTTTGAGTAAGGTTGTTTTTCCGATACCGTTGGCGCCGACAAGGGCGATTTTATGTCCTCGCTCCATAGAAAGAGTGAGTGGTTTGGAAAGTGGTTCGTCATATCCGATTACAAGATCTTTTGTCTCGAAAATGTATCTTCCCGGTGTGCGTCCGACTTTGAAATTGAACTCTGGCTTTGGTTTTTCTGCCGCAAGCTCAATTACATCCATTTTGTCTAACTTCTTTTGGCGTGACATTGCCATGTTTCTGGTAGAAACACGGGCTTTATTTCTGGCAACGAAATCTTTTAATTCGCTGATTTCCTGTTGCTGGCGTTTATATGCGGCTTCCAGCTGCGCTTTTTTCACTTCGTATACTTCTAAGAAATGATCGTAATCTCCAACATAGCGGTTCAATTCCTGGTTTTCCATATGATAAATGATATTGATGACATCATTTAAGAACGGAATATCATGAGAAATGAGAATAAAAGCATTCTCATAATCAATCAGATATCGCTTTAACCATACAATATGTTCTTCGTCTAAATAGTTGGTCGGCTCGTCGAGGAGCAGTATATCTGGTTTTTCCAATAAAAGCTTGGCGAGAAGGACTTTGGTTCTCTGACCGCCGCTTAGATCAGTAACATCTCGATCAAGTCCGATATCCAAAAGCCCAAGTGCACGGGCAACTTCTTCTACTTTTGCATCGATCACATAGAAATCATGAAGAGTTAATGTATCTTGGATGACAGCGAGTTCATCCATCAGAACGCTCATCTCTTCTTCATCTGCAGTGCCGAGGGCGTCACAGATTTCATTCATTTTTGCTTCCATTTCAAATAAGTAGGCAAAGGCAGATTTTAAAACTTCTCGTATTGTCATGCCTTTTTCTAAAACGGTGTGCTGGTCAAGATAACCAACACGTACATTTTTCGCCCATTCGATCTTTCCTTCATCCGGCTGAAGTTTTCCGGTTACGATATTTAAGAAAGTGGACTTGCCTTCTCCGTTGGCGCCTACAAGTCCAATGTGTTCTCCTTTTAAAAGACGAAAGGATACGTCGCCGAAGATGGCTCTGTCACCAAATCCATGAGACAGATGTTCAACATTTAAAATACTCATATATGTAAATCTCCTTATGTAATAGTCATTGGCTGCAATTACTATAGCATAAGGAGAGTCGGGAAATCAACTGCTTTCCATACGGCTTTTTATTTCATTGTTCCTTGTGTCAAGATAGATTTTACATGCTGCTTTTCTTCAGAGGTTGCTTTTGCAGCAGGAACATAGTAGTTCTTTTCGCGAGCGATATGATAAAGCTGTTCCTGTGACATTTCGCAGGCGTTACGGATCTGCTTTAAGCATTGTTTTAGTTCTTTGTTTTCTGTCTGTGGAATCATGTCCCCGAACATTTTCAATTCGCCGTTTACGCCTACAAGCGCGTCTGATACCATTGTTTTCTCATCCATTTTCTGTTCCTCCTATAAGAATTTCATTAATTCCTGTTTGTTCTTCATTGCGCTATCCGCAGCGTCCTGAAACAATTTTTTAACTTCAGGATCCTGCGCTTGAGATGCATAATCTGTCATTTTACAATGTGTGGTCGAATAGCCTCCAATCAGGTGTCGGAGATTCTGTAAGTCTAAGATAGAAATTTCTTCCATGTCTGCGTCCTCCTTAAAATGAGATTGATTTTTACAGGAATAGTATGTTCCGAAAAAAGAAAAACTATGTACAGACTTTTGAAAAATCGGTATAATACTATTTATAAAAATATAAGGAGCGACAGAAGAAATTATGAAGATTGGAATCTTAGGAGCAGGCAACATTGCTAGAAATATGGCGAACACTCTAAACGCAATGGAAGATGCGCAGTTTTATGCAGTGGGATCAAGAAGTCAGGAAAAAGCAGAGAAGTTTGCAAAGGAATATGGCGCAGAAAAAGCGTATGGTTCGTATGAAGATCTTGTTTCAGATCCGGAAGTGGAATTGGTGTATATTGCGACACCTCATTCCCATCATTATGAACATGCAAAACTTTGTATCGAACATGGAAAACCGGTTCTCTGCGAAAAAGCATTTATGGCGAATGCTAAACAGGCAAAAGAAATTTTTGAATTAGCAAAAGAAAAAAATGTGTTTATCACAGAAGCAATTTGGACGCGTTACCTTCCGTCTAGAAAGATGATTGATGAAGTGATCGCATCGGGAGAAATCGGAGAAGTTACATTTGTAACGGCAAATCTAGGATATGATATCAAAGACGTAGAACGGATGCAGAAACCGGAACTTGCGGGAGGCTCTCTTTTGGATGTTGGAATCTATCCTCTTACATTTATCAGTATGATTCTTGGGAATGATGTGAAGGAGATTGTGTCTACGTGCACGAAAACGGCGACAGGTATGGATGAGCAGAATGCGATCATCTTAAAATATGACAATGGTGTGATGGCGATAGCGCACAGTGGTATGCTTGCCGGAACGGAGCAGTATGGAATCGTATACGGAACAGAAGGGTATCTGATTGCAGAGAATATTAACAATGTGACCGGGATCAAAGTCTATACAAAAGATCGGAAACTGATTAGAGAATTAAAAGTACCGAAGCAGATCACTGGATTTGAATATCAGGTGAGAGCATCTATGAAAGCGATTCGTGAAGGCTGCCTGGAGTGCCAGGAGATTCCGCATGCAGAGAGTGTGATCATGATGGAATTGATGGATCGTTTGAGAGCAGATTGGGGAATTCGTTATCCATTTGAATAGAAATCGAGTAGGAGGGAGCTAATCACTCCCTCCTACTCGATTTCTGCATTTACTATGCGCTGGTCTTTACAAAGCGAGAGAATAATTCCCGCATTGCAGATGAGTTCTGATACATGGCTTCGGGATGCCATTGAACTCCAACTACAAAAGGATGAGAGGGCATTTCTATGGCTTCGATCGTACCATCTGATGTTTTAGCAGACGTAATCAATCCTGCTCCAAGTTTATCGAGCGCTTGATGGTGGAAACTGTTTGTATATAGAATATTTCCGGTGATTTGGTGTAACAAAGTTCCTGGTTTTACAGTGACTTTGTGACTGATCTCATTGCGGGAGACGGAAGTTTGCATATGATTTAACACGTCTCCGGATTTGAGGGAGAGGTCTTGATAAATGGTTCCGCCACATGCTACATTGAGAATTTGAATTCCTCTACAGATGGCGAGTACCGGTTTTGAGGTTTCCAGGATTTTTCTCATAAGGCGGAGTTGAAAGAGATCCAAACGGATATTGGTTTCGCCGATACCGTTTACAGGCTCTTGTCCAAAAAGCAAAGGTGTAATATCTGCGCCTCCACAGAATAAAAATCCATCACACAAAGAGAGATAATCGTTGATGGCGGCAGATGATTTGACAAGCGGAATGAGAAAGGGCAGTCCCCCGGCATAACGTACAGATTGAATATATGCATTTGCTACAAATTGCCTGTTATCATGTAGTCCACAGACAATGATACCAATTTTAGGTTTCATAGTTTGAAATCTTCCTTTTTTAATTAGTATAGACTATAATAGTATAAAATATGTAAGGAGGATGGAATTATGCATTTGATTGATGTGCACTGCGATACAGCTGCAAAGATTTTAGAAAGTAAGAGTGGGGAAGGGTTATATGAAAACTCTTTTGATATTGATATCAAAGGAATGAAAAGAGCAGGAACAATGGCACAATTTTTTGCTTGTTTCGTTTATATGGAGAGGTTTCAAGGAAAAGATCGAATGGAAAAAGCTTTTTTGTATGCCCAAAAGATGGCAGAGAAACTGAAGAAAGAAATTCAGAAGAACAGCAAAGAGATCGCTCTCGCAACAACTACAAATGATATAGTAAGTAATCAGAGACAAGGAAAGATTTCTGCGATTTTGACGCTGGAAGAAGGCGGAGTGATAAACGGGGATTTAAGAAATCTGGAGGAACTCTATAACGATGGAACCCGGCTTGTGACATTGCTTTGGAATTTTGAAAACTGTATGGGTTATCCGAATAGCAGTGACAGAAGGATTATGGAACAAGGATTGAAACCATTTGGATTTGAGACCGTGGAGAGAATGAATGATTTGGGGATGCTTGTTGACGTGTCCCATATGTCTGACGGTGGTTTTTGGGATGTAATCCGCACAAGTAAGAAGCCAATCGTGGCGTCTCATTCCAGTGCAAGAAGTTTGTGTAGTCATCCAAGAAATCTAACGGATGAGATGCTTCGTGCATTGGGAAAAAACGGAGGAATCGCAGCGCTCAATTTTTATCCGGCATTTATCAGAGAAGATCAAAAAGCTTCCAAAGAAGATTTGGTAGCTCACATAAAACATATGGTAAATGTTGCGGGAATAGATGCCGTTGCAATTGGAACGGATTACGATGGTTTTGAAGGCGGAGAATTGGAGATTGATAAGGCGGAAAAAATGCCGCTTTTGTATCAGGCGCTTCGAAAAGAGGGATTTACGGAAAGCCAGCTTGAAAAAATATGGTTTCGAAATGTAATGCAAGTATTAAAAGAAGTCATAAAATAGTTTTTAATTGCGATTGACTTTATGTGAGGGAGATATTATACTTTAAGTGTATTAGTTATAGTAGTACACTTAGAACGGTGAGAGAGGAATAGTATGATTACAATAGATTATCAAAATCGTGCTCCAATTTATGAACAGATTGTGGAACGATTTCAGAATTTAATCCTAAAAGGTATTCTACCTCCTGGAAGTCAGATGCCGTCCGTTCGTTCACTTGCGATTGAACTTTCTATTAATCCGAATACAATTCAGAAAGCATATACTGCATTGGAGCAGCAAGGCTATATCTATCCGGTAAAAGGGAGAGGAAACTTTGTAGCAGAAAATGATGCTTTGTTGGAACAAAAAAGAGAGAATTTTTTAGCAAAGATGGCCGAGATGCTACTGGAAGGAAGAGAGATTGGAATTACAAAAGAGGAATGTGAACATGTTTTGGAACATTGCTGGAGGGGGGAAGCTGTCCAATGATAGAAATCAGAGAACTTACAAAATCATTTGATGGAAGAAAAGCGGTTGATAATATAACAACAACAATACATGAGGGACAGATTTTTGGTCTTGTCGGAAGCAATGGCGCAGGAAAAAGCACATTTTTGCGTACGATAAGCGGTGTCATGAAAGCAGACCAGGGGCAGGTATTGGTAGATGAACAACCGGTCTATGAAAATATAGCGATTAAGAAAGAAATTTGTCTCTTGCCGGATACTGCGTATTTTTTGCCGAATGCCACGGTAAAGATTATGAAGAATTACTATAAACTGATGTATGAAAAGTTTGATGAAAAGAGATTTGATGAACTTTCAGAACGGTTTCACATAGAACAAGATTGTAAGATCAGTACCTTTTCAAAAGGAATGAAAAAACAGGTTTCTATGTTGCTTGGAATTTGTGCGAAGACAAAATATTTGTTCTGCGACGAGACTTTTGATGGTCTTGATTCGGTTATGCGACAGGCGGTAAAAAGTTTGTTTGCATCTGAGGTGATCAATCGGGAGTTTACACCGATCATAGCATCTCATAATTTGCGAGAGATTGAAGATATCTGTGATACGGTTGGTCTTTTGCACAAGGGTGGAATTCTTTTTACAAAAGATATGGAAGATATGAAATTTCATATGCATAAAGTGCAATGTGTCATTGAAAACCCTGTGGACGAGGAAAAACTTTTGTCAGAGCTTCAAATTCTACATCATGAAAAAAGAGGTTCGTTGTTAAGTTTTACGGCACGTGGAACAAGAGAAGAGATTTTGGATCGTGTAAGAGAACGGGACCCTATATTTGTGGAGGCACTTCCATTATCATTGGAAGAAATTTTTATCAGTGAGATGGAGGTGAAGGGATATGATGTCAAACATTTCTTTTTATAAACTTGTTCAAGAAGATATTAAGAGAAGAGTATGGCTCTTATGGCTTTACATTAGTGTGTTTCTTGTCGTTCTTCCGATAATGACCGCGATGCAGATCGACGGGATGATGCATTGGTCTTCCAATGATATGAGATATGTCAGACAATGGTTTATAGAGTCTCAGATAGGGAATAATTGGGTGGGATTTTTTCTACTTGCAGGAGCGATTCTAGGAGCCGTTTCATCTTTTAGCTATTTGCACTCAAAACGACAAGTAGACTTTTATTACAGTCTTCCGGTAAAACGAGAAGAATGGTTCCTTGTTTCTTATGTGAGCAGTTTTATTCAGATAATGGTACCGTGTTTGGTAAGTTATGTTATGCGTTATGCGATAGGCGCTATGAAAGGTGTAACAAGCAAAGAATCTGCAAGAGCTTTTCTTTTTGCAATTGTAATTTCAGTAATTTGTTACCATCTTGTGTATGCGCTTTCTTCTGTAGGAATGATTCTGACGGGAAAACTCCTAACAGGTCTTTTGATGATTGCATTTTTACAATTGTGGGGTGCATTTGTTATGTCATTAAAAGAAATGGTGATGGGAACGGTATTTGAGACTTATTTGCAGTCACAAGATGGAATGATCAGCTTGGGTTTCACCCCGTTCTATTTGACGGGAGAAGGATGGGAAAGGTCACCGATACTGTTATATTCGAATTTGATGCGACGTTTTTTTAGAAAAGAGCATTTGCAAGCGCCTCTTTTTCTTATGACGATGGTAGGAGTGGGGATTATCCTGTTGGCTCTTTTCCTTTATAAGAAACGACCTTCTGAAGCAGCAGGTAAATCAGTAGCATTTCCGGTTCTTGAACCGGTGATCAAAGTGTTACTTGCTATATCCTTAGGAGTATTTTTTGCAAATACAGCATATTCTCAGTATGAAGCAGTGACAGATGTACCGATATGGGCATTTGGAGTGGGAATCGTATCAACGGTATTTATTTGTCTTGTTGTGGAATTTATATATTCCGCAGATTTAAAAATGGTATTTCGGAAAAAAGTATCGTTGGGGGTTTCTGTCATTGGAACGGTAACTATTTGTTTCATTTTACAATTTGATGTAATAGGGTTTGATACATATATTCCTTCCAAAGATAAAATAAGCGCGATGTCAATAGATTTGTTTTATGATGATCAGGAAGCATTTGAAGATTCTTTTTCAAATGAAGAAAACTTGCATGAGGAACGTCTGGACAAGCTTCGTACTTCGGAGTTTGCAAGAATTTATAAAGTGGCGCAGAATGGAGTACGTCATGTAGGACAGAAGATTGATCCGTGGAATGATGATCGATATTTGGAAGTGAAGACAGCATACTATTTGAAGAATGGGAAAACAGTCTATAGAAAGTATTATGTGGATTATATGGAAATGTATCAATGTATGGATTCTTTATTTGCAGATCGGGAATATCGAAAGAAATATTTCAATATCGACCAATTGGAAAAAGGAAGGTATAATCTGGAGTCTATCGATATGTATTTGGGTTCACATCATATGTTTAGATCTTCGAAGAAAAACATAGAGCAGTTATTAGAAATATATCTAGAAGAAATGGAAACGAAACCGTTTTCTGTTTTTGAAAATGCAAATCTTGTTGCACAGCTTCATTTTATAAAAAATGATAGATTTATGGATTTTCCAATTTATGAAGAGTTTACCAAAACGTTATCATTTTTGAAAAAGGAATTTCCGGAATGGAGAGAGCTTGAAGCAGAAAATATTTCCTTTATTACAGTAGAATATAGTGTTCCGGATAGTATGGATGGAGAGATGAAAAAGAAGATTGTGAAACGGGAGAATATACAAGAAGTGCTGGACAGTTTGTGCTATGTTCAGACCGGACTTCTTGGAAGGATCGCAGAGAAAGATATGTATGTTACGGTTGAGACAACTATGGGGCATGCGCATATGTATTATATAAGAAAAGGGCAGATGCCGGAGTGTTTGAAAGTGGGGAAAAATAACAAGAATTAATAGTTGGATGAAAAGAGGCGGAGATACAAATGGAGAAAAGAAGAAGGGGTAGTAGAGCAGAGAGAAGAAGACGTCGCAGAAGAAAAAGAATGATTTTGTTGTGCCTAAGTCTTCTCCTATGTATTGGGGTCGGTGTGGCAGCAGTAAAATTGGTAGGAGCTACATTTGCAAGAGAAAAATCTGTAATTATGATTCAGGCAGACTCGGTTACGATACGTCAGGAGCAGGAGATTCCGAAACTTACGGCAAATATTCTTGTAAGTGGAGAAGAGGAAACTGTTCTTGATCGAAAGTCAGATTATACGTTGGGAGATTTGGTAGAAGAGATTAAAAAAGGAAAATACTACCAGATAGAAAATAAAGCGGATAATATGACGGAGGGGAAATACGTTCTTCAAGTGAGCCTTACAGATGAGATGAAGAAAAAACTGGAAGACCAATTTAAGAATAAATTGGAAATAAAAACAAAAAATGGTACATTTCTTGTAAAAAACAAGTATGGAGATTGGGAAGGCAAGAAATTCAAGAAGGCAGATGGAAATTATGCAGTCAACGAGTTTGTAGCAATGGGAGACAAGAAGTACTTTTTCAATGAAGAAGGTACCATGGTTACCGGTGAGATGAAACAGGGAAATAAACTGTATGTATTTGCGGAAGACGGAATACTGGAGTCGGAGAAGTTTATCGGATTAGATCCGACAAAGCCAATGGTAGCATTAACATTTGATGACGGTCCTGGAAAAGAAACGGACCGTCTGTTGGAAGCGTTGAAAAAATACAATGCCAGAGCAACATTTTTCATGCTTGGAAATAATGCGAAGAATTATGGGGATACGATTAAAAAAATGAAAGCGTTGAACTGTGAACTCGGCAATCACTCGACGAGTCATCCGCAACTTACAAAACTAAGTGCAGACGGAATAAAAAAGGAGATTCAGACTACATCAGATTATATTAAAAGAGCGGCTGGGATTGAACCGACAGTTATGCGTCCACCATATGGTGCAGTCAACGATACTGTAAAAAAGAATGTTGGACTTCCTATGATTTTTTGGTCTGTAGATACATTGGACTGGAAGACGAAAAATGTAGAAAGTACAGTCAATAGTATCTTGAATGCAAAAGATGGTGACATCATTCTTCTTCATGACATTCATAAAACTTCGGTTGATGCAGCGATTGAAGCATTACCAAAACTGATAGAAAAAGGCTTTCAAATCGTAACTGTAAGTGAGTTGGCGGAAGCAAAAGGACAGAAATTAGAATTGGGTGTGAAGTACTTTTCTTTCTAATGATAGAATAAGGATTCCAAGGCTTTGCGTGAGCAAAGTCATGGAATCCTTATTGCGTTATTGTTGGGAATCTGCTTCAGCCATTTTCATTGCACGTACTTTTAGTGGAAGACCAAACAGATTGATGAATCCATCGGCATCATGGTGATCATAGAGCTCTCCTGTTGTAAAACTTGCAAGCGATTCACTATAAAGGGAATACGGAGAGGTTGTACCGGCTTTGATTATGTTTCCTTTATATAATTTGAATTTCACTTCACCGGTCACATATTCTTGGGTAGATTCGATGAATGCCTGTACAGCTTCACGAAGCGGAGTAAACCATTTTCCTTCATAGACAATCTGTGCAAGTTTATTTCCCATTTCCTTTTTTACTTCATAAGTAGCGCGGTCCAATACAAGTTCTTCTAATTGCTGATGCGCTTCCATGAGAATGGTTCCGCCCGGCGTTTCATAGACGCCACGAGATTTCATACCAACTACGCGGTTTTCTACAATATCAATAATTCCAACACCGTGTTTTCCGCCAAGTTCATTGAGTTTTGTGATGATTTCCGATACTTTCATGGATTCACCATTGACGCTTGTAGGAATCCCCTTTTCAAAAGTCATAGTCACGTATTCCCCTTCGTCCGGAGCTTTTTCCGGTGTGACACCAAGAACCAGAATATGGTCGTAATCAGGTTCTAATGCAGGGTCTTCTAATTCTAAGCCCTCATGGCTGATATGCCATAAGTTTCGGTCACGACTGTAGCTGTGGCTTGCGTCAAAAGGTAGGTCGATACCGTGCTGTTTGCAATATGCAATTTCATCTTCACGGGATTGCATTGTCCAGAGATCCGTCATTCTCCAAGGAGCAATAATCTTAATATCCGGAGCAAGCGCTTTGATTCCAAGCTCAAACCGAATCTGATCATTTCCTTTTCCGGTAGCGCCGTGACAGATGGCAGTTGCCCCTTCTTTTCTAGCTATTTCTACAAGACGTTTTGCGATGCCTGGGCGAGCCATAGCAGTTCCAAGTAGATATTTGTTTTCATAGATAGCATTTGCCTGTACACAAGGGACAATATATTCATCGCAAAATTCATCAATAATATTTTCGATATATAGTTTTGAAGCACCGGATAGTTTTGCACGTTCTTCTAAACCGTCCAATTCTTCACCTTGTCCACAATCAATACAGCAGCAGATGACTTCGTAATCAAAATTTTCCTTTAACCATGGAATGATAGCAGTTGTATCAAGTCCACCTGAATATGCCAGAACAACTTTTTCTTTCATTATTATCTCCTCCTGAAAATCTGTTTTGAAATTCGATATTGACAATATACAACGAAAAGCATAAATATGCAATAGTAAAATGAAAAAATGTTGAATATTGATGATAATATCGCATAAATATTATATATAAATGAATAATGTGCATAAAAATATGGCTTATGCTTGACAAATCCATAGGAGGGTGTAAAATAAAGCGTGAGAATAAAAAGAAATGTTGTGAGGTGTACAAGGATGATCAAAGTTGGAATTATTGGATCTACCGGCTATGCAGGTGGAGAGCTTGTAAGGATTTTGATGGGACATAAGAATGTGGAAATCAAATGGTTTGGATCTAGAAGCTATATAGAGAAAAAATATGCAGACGTTTATAGAAATATGTTTCAGATTGTAGATGCAGTATGTATGGACGATAATATGGAAGAATTGGCAGATGAGGTAGATGTGATTTTTACCGCAACCCCGCAAGGACTTTGTGCATCGCTTGTGACAGAGGAGATATTAAGGAAAGTAAAAATCATTGACTTGAGCGCTGATTTTAGAATCAAAGACGTTCAAACATATGAGGAATGGTATCAGATAAAGCATCCGTCTCCACAGTTTCTTGAAGAAGCAGTATATGGACTTTGTGAAGTGAACCGGGAAAGTGTTAAAAATGCCAGATTGGTAGCGAATCCGGGCTGTTATCCGACTTGCTCCTTTTTATCCATATATCCACTTGCAAAAGAAGGACTGATTGATATGAATTCTATCATCATTGATGCAAAGTCAGGAACCTCCGGAGCCGGACGTGGAGCAAAAGTAGATAATCTGTATTGTGAAGTCAATGAGAATATCAAAGCTTATGGTGTGGCATCTCATAGACATACGCCGGAGATCGAAGAGCAGTTAGGGTATGCATCCGGTGAGAAGGTAACATTGAATTTTACACCACATCTTGTACCGATGAATCGCGGGATTCTGATTACAGCTTATGCTTCGCTCAAGAAAGAAGTAACATACGAAGATGTCAAAGCAATTTATGATTCTTATTATAAGAACGAAAAATTTGTTCGTGTCCTGGAAAAAGATGTTTGTCCACAGACAAAATGGGTGGAAGGAAGCAATTATGTGGACGTGAATTTTAAGATCGATCCTAGAACAAACCGTGTAATTATGATGGGAGCAATGGATAATTTAGTGAAAGGCGCAGCAGGACAGGCAGTACAGAATATGAATCTGATGTTTGGACTTCCGGAAACAGAAGGGCTGGAGCTTGTTCCGATGTTTCCATAATAAGGAGAAAACGATGATACGAGTAATGACAATAGAAGACTATGAAGAGGTATTTGCACTTTGGAGGAAGATCAAAGGGTTTGGAATCCGCAGTGTAGATGATTCAAAAGCCGGAATTGCACGTTTCCTAAAAAGAAATCCAACGACGAGCATTGTTGCGGTGGAAGATGGGAAAATCGTAGGAAGTATACTTTGTGGACATGACGGAAGAAGAGGATGTTTTTATCATGTATGCGTGGATCCGGAATATCGAATGCGAGGAATCGGAAAATCGATGGTTGTAAAAGCGATGGAGGCATTGAAAGAAGAGGAGATTAACAAAGTTTGTTTGATCGCGTTTACAGAAAACGATATCGGAAATGCATTTTGGAATGAAATTGGCTGGACAAAGCGTTTGGATTTGAACTACTATGATTTCACGTTGAATGAGGAAAATATTACAGCATTTAATCAATAGAAAAGGAGAGCAGGAATATGAAGGAGATTCAAGGAGGTGTAACTGCCGCAAAAGGATTTGAGGCGGCAGGTGTGGCAGCAGAAATTAAATACAAAGGACGGACAGACATGGCAATCGTATATAGCCAAACTCCATGTGTGGCAGCCGGAACATTTACAACGAATGTGGCAAAGGCAGCGCCAGTTACATGGGATCAGGAATTGGTAAAAGAAAGTGACTTTGTACAGGCAATTATTGTGAATTCAGGAATTGCCAATGCCTGCACAGGCCAGGAAGGGTATGGTTACTGTAAAGAGACGGCAGAAGCCGCTTCTTTGGTGCTTTCTATTCCGGTTAAAAGTGTTTTGCTAGGTTCTACAGGAGTTATCGGAAAGCAACTTCCAATGGACAGAGTGAAAAAAGGAGTTGAAAAACTTGCAGAAGCAAAGTCGGATTCTATCGAGGCGGGAACAGCCGCGGCAAAAGCGATCATGACAACTGATACTTGTGAAAAAGAACTGGCAGTCCAAATTGAAATTGGAGGGAAAACAGTTACCATTGGTGGAATGGCAAAAGGTTCCGGTATGATTCACCCGAATATGTGTACAATGCTAAGTTTTATTACGACAGATGCGGTGATTACAAAAGCAGCGCTTCAGAAAGCATTGAGTGAAGATGTGAATGATACTTACAATATGATTTCTGTAGATGGAGATACATCTACTAATGATACAGTCCTTGTTCTTGCCAATGGAATGGCTGGAAATGCAGAGATTCAGGAAGGTACGGAAGAATATATTCTTTTCAAAAAAGCGCTCCATGAAGTTAATGTATATTTGGCAAAGAAGATTGCGGGAGATGGAGAAGGGGCAACTGCGTTGTTTGAAGTTCATGTCGTAGGAGCAAAAACAAAAGAAGATGCAGTCAAACTCTCTAAATCAGTAGCATGTTCCAATCTGACAAAAACGGCTATTGCAGGTCATGATGCAAACTGGGGACGAATTATCTGTGCAATGGGTTATTCCGGTGTGCAGTTTGATCCGGAGAAAGTAGATCTGTTTTTCGAAAGTTCTGCGGGTAAGATTCAAATTGCAGAAAATGGAGTGGCGCTTGATTTTAGTGAGGAAAAGGCGACAGAGATTTTATCACAACCTGCGGTAACGGCAACGGCTGACGTGAAGATGGGAAGTGAAACTGCAACCGCATGGGGCTGTGATCTTACTCACGGATACATCGAGATTAATGCAGATTATCGTTCATAATAAGACTTGACGGAGGAAGACTTCATGAGATTGGAAAGAAGGAGCAATATGAAAGCAAATATGCAGAAATATTTGGACAAAGCAGAAGTGCTGATCGAAGCGCTTCCTTATATTCAGAAGTTTAATCGAAAGATTATTGTTGTAAAGTATGGCGGAAGCGCTATGCTTGATGAAGAATTGAAAAGAAATGTCATTGAAGACGTTACCCTTCTAAAACTTGTTGGTTTTAAACCGATCATTGTACATGGCGGAGGTAAAGACATCAATCAATGGTTGGAAAAAGTTGGGAAAAAACCGGAATTTAAGAATGGACTTCGAGTGACTGATGCAGAGACAATGGAGATTGCAGAGATGGTGCTTGGAAAAGTAAATAAAAGCCTTGTGCAGCTTGTGGAATCTCTTGGCGTTCGTGCGATTGGAATTAGTGGAAAAGACGGTGGACTTTTGAAGGTTGATAAAAAATATGCCGAAGGAGAAGACATTGGATTTGTAGGAGATGTAAAAGAAGTCAATGCGCCAATCCTGTATGATCTTTTGGAAAAAGATTTTCTTCCAATTATATGTTCCATTGGATTGGATGATGAATACAATACATATAATATCAATGCAGATGATGCGGCAAGCGCAATCGCCAAAGCAGTCGGCGCTGAAAAACTTGCATTTTTAAGTGACATTGAAGGAGTCTATCAAGATGTAAATGATCCGGATACGATTATTGCAGAGATTACGATCGATGAAGCAAAAGGTCTGATCGATGACGGAACAATCAGTGGAGGAATGATTCCGAAACTTCAAAACTGTATGGAAGCTATTGAAAACGGAGTCGAGCGAGTGCATATTTTAGACGGCAGAATTCCACATTGTCTTTTGTTGGAAATATTTACACACAAAGGAATTGGGACTGCAATTTTAAAAAATGATGGAAGCAGGTTTTATCATGAACAATAAATATATGGAACAGGCAGAGCAGGCCCTTGTACATACATACAATCGTTATCCAATTGTATTGGATTATGGAGAAGGGGTATATCTCTACGATACAGAAGGGAAAAAATATTTGGATTTTGCAGCAGGGATTGCAGTCTGCTCTTTAGGATATGGTCATCCGGAATATAACAAGGCGTTAAAAGAACAGATGGAAAAGTTGTTGCATGTGTCAAATCTTTTCTATACAGCGCCGGTTGTAGATGCAGCAGAAAAATTAAAGAAGGCATCACAGATGGATCGTATCTTTTTTACAAATAGTGGAACAGAAGCGATCGAGGGCGCTTTAAAAGCAGCTAGAAAATATGCTTATACAAAGAAGTCGGGAAAGTATGAATTCATTGCAATGGAGCACTCTTTTCATGGAAGAAGCATGGGAGCGGTATCTGTGACGGGAACAGAGAACTATCGAACACCGTTTGAACCTTTAGTTGGCGGTGTGAGATTTGCAAAATACAATGATTTGGAAAGTGTAAAAGCCCAGGTAACAGATCAGACATGTGCAATCATTTTAGAGACTGTACAAGGCGAAGGTGGAATTTATCTGGCGGAGTCAGAATTTTTAAAAGGGATTCGAATGTTGTGTGATGAGAACGATATCCTTCTTATACTTGACGAAATTCAATGTGGAATGGGACGAACAGGTTCGATGTTTGCATGGCAGGATTATGGAGTGCGTCCGGATATTATGTGCATGGCAAAAGCTATTGGAAACGGGGTGCCGGTCGGAGCATTTGCTATGACAGAAGAGGTTGCAGAATATTCTTTAAAACCGGGGGATCATGGTACAACATATGGAGGAAATCCATTTGCGTGTGCCGCAGTTGACAAGGTATTGGATATTTTTGAAAAAGATCATATTGTGGAACATGTGAAAGAAGTGACTCCGTATTTGGAGAAAAAATTAGACGGGCTTGTTGAAAAATATGACGGAGTGCTAAAAAGACGTGGAAAAGGTTTGATGCAGGGTCTTGTTCTTGCACGTCCGGTAGGAGAAGTCATTGCCAATGCGCAAAAAGAGGGGCTGCTTGTCATATCAGCAGGTGGTAATGTGTTACGAATGGTTCCGCCGCTTGTGATTGAAAAAGAGCATGTAGATGAAATGATCGAAAAATTAGAGAAAGCATTACAAAGATAAAAGATGCATAAAAATCCAATCATTGGATATTCTTATCGTAGAAGACAAATCTAGGAGGAATATGAATGATTGGATTTATTATTGCCTTGATTTCGGGGGCGCTTATGAGCGTCCAAGGGGTATTTAACACACAAGTAACAAAGACAACCGGCATGTGGGTGTCTAACGGATGGGTACAGATTACGGCTTTTCTCGTTTGTGTAGTGGCATGGTTTTTTACAGGAAGAGATAGTGTTATGGCTATTACGAGGGTAGAACCTAAATATGTGCTTTTGGGAGGAGTGATAGGAGCAGGGATCACATGGACGGTTATCAAAAGCATGGAAATGCTAGGTCCTGCCAAGGCGGCTCTTTTGATCGTATTTTCACAATTGATCATAGCATATGTTATTGAATTACTCGGATTATTTGGTGTAGAAAGATCACCGCTTGAATGGAGAAAGATAATCGGTATGGGAATTGCACTTGTAGGAGTGACAATCTTCCAATGGAAGTAAGCGGAATCTTCCGGTGGAAGAGGTTGCATTTTAAAATGAAATTCGTTACAATGTTAGTGTCTGGCATAGAGGGGTATTGTGATTTCAAAGAAGAGATTACAAGGAGGATTTATGTGGGACATGAAGAAAAAAATGTGTTATTTGGGAATTGCGTTGTTCTTTATTTTTAGTGCAGGATGTAAGGAAAAGGAGAGGATTCCGTTAGAAGAAATTCCGGTGGAAGAATCCGTTCAAGATACGGAAGATAAAAACAGCAAGAAGATAAATTCTACAGATCGATCTGACAAACAAGAACAAGAGACAGAGAATTCTGTGTTTTTCGTATATGTATGCGGAGCAGTCAATCGGCCGGGAGTTTATGAACTGGAAGCCGGAAGTCGAGTCTATACTGCGATACAGGCTGCAGGCGGAATGACGGAAGAAGCAGATCAGAATTATCTGAATCAGGCAGAAAGCCTGAAAGATGGACAACAGGTTTACGTTCCTTCAAAAGGAGAGGCAGAAACGGATGCGGATTCTTGGAAGGGAGAACGTGTGATGAGAGAAAAGGACAATGGAAAAGTGAATCTGAATACGGCCGGAAAAGAAGAATTGATGACTTTGACCGGAATAGGGGAGGCAAAAGCGGAAAGTATTATCCGATATCGGGAAGAGAACGGAGAATTTCAAACACCTGAGGATCTTATGAAGATTGAAGGGATTAAAACCGGCGTGTTCGATAAGATAAAAGAACAGATTACAGTATAATAAGGGAGAAGAAAATGGGAAAGAAGATATTGGTTGTTGATGATGAAAAACTCATTGTGAAAGGAATCAGGTTCAGTTTGGAACAAGACGGAATGGAAGTAGACTGCGCATATGATGGAGAAGAAGCATTCAACAAGGCGAAGGAGAATACGTATGATCTGATTCTTTTGGACGTAATGCTTCCAAAATATACAGGATTTGAAGTGTGTCAGATGATCCGGGAATTTTCTGATGTGCCGGTGATCATGCTGACAGCAAAGGGAGATGACATGGATAAGATCCTTGGTCTTGAATATGGAGCAGATGACTACATAACAAAACCTTTTAATATATTAGAAGTAAAAGCGAGAATTAAAGCGATTTTAAGAAGAATAAGTAAACAAAGTACAGAAAAAGAAAATGAACATGTCATTTTGAAACATGATATGAAGATCGATCGTCAGAGCCGTCGCGTATATGTGAAAGAGAAAGAAATTAATCTAACTGCAAAGGAATTTGATCTTTTGGAACTTCTTGCTATGAATCCGGACAAAGTATATTCAAGAGAAGAACTCCTGAATATTGTCTGGGGATATGAATATCCGGGGGATGCAAGAACGGTGGATGTTCATGTAAGGAGACTTCGTGAAAAAGTAGAGCCAAATCCGAGTGATCCGATGTACGTTTATACGAAATGGGGAGTTGGTTACTATTTTAGAGGTTAAAAAAAGATTTCAAACAAAATTTGCAAAAAGTCTGCGGGCGCGCATTCTCTTTCTCCTTGTTGTGATCGGAATGGTTCCGTGTACTGTACTTGGGATTATGATCGTGTCTACACACCAGGAGAGAAGTATTGAGCGATATATGGCGCAGATTCAGAATCAATGTACGATCCTTTCGAATCAATTGAAAAATTATTCGAATCTAAGTGAAACAGAATTACAAGTAATCGACGCAGAGATGACACAGCTTTCGAATATTTATAGTGGCCGGATTTTACTCATCAATGATGAATTTCGAGTTGTAAAAGACACTTACGAATTAGATGAAGGGAAAACGGTAGTTTCAGAAGATGTCATTCGTTGTTATCAGGGAAAAGGAACTGCAATTCATGATAAAGAAAACAGTTTTATTGAAGTAACGACCCCGATTAAAAGAGGGAAGGAAATCGTAGGAATTTTTCTAATGAGTGTTTCTACGGATAACATCGAACAAAGTGGGAATTCTTTGCAGAATATTTGTGATGTTGTGATAGGAACGATGGGAATTCTGATCCTGATTATTGCTGTGTTTTTATCAACGTTGATGGTTCGTCCTTTTGCAAGGATTACGAAAGCGATTGAAGCTGTAAACGAAGGATATGAGTCGGAAGACTTGTGTGAAAATACATATACGGAGACAGCGCTGATTTCTGACGCATTCAACAAGATGTTAGGGCGAATGCGTGTGGTAGATCAATCTCGACAGGAATTTGTGTCGAATGTGTCTCATGAATTAAAGACACCGATCACCTCGATGAAAGTATTGGCAGATTCTCTCCTTGCACAGGAAGATGTTCCGGTAGAGCTTTATAAAGAATTTATGGGAGATATTGCGGAAGAAATTGAGCGAGAGAATAAAATCATAAATGATTTACTATCTCTCGTAAAAATGGATAAAACGTCTGCGAATCTGAATATTAAATCAGAAAATATCAATGAACTTTTAGAACGGATTTTAAAACGGCTTCGCCCGATTGCAAAACAACATAATATCGAAGTAGTATTTGAATCCTTCCGTCCGGTTGTTGCAGAAATAGATGAGGTAAAAATGAGCCTTGCTTTATCAAACCTTGTGGAGAATGCAATCAAGTATAATAAGGAAAACGGCTGGGTACATGTTTCTTTAAATGCAGATCATAAGTATTTTTATGTGAAAGTAGCGGATTCCGGAATCGGAATTCCGAAACAGGATACAGAAAATATTTTTGAACGTTTTTACCGAGTGGATAAATCGCATTCAAGAGAAATCGGAGGAACCGGACTTGGACTTGCAATTACCCGTAATGCGATTATTATGCATCGTGGTGCAATCAAAGTATACAGCGAAGAAGGGGAAGGAACAACATTTACAGTTCGTGTTCCATTAACCTATGTTGTGTAAGGGAGAGGGAAAAATGAAAAGGCATAGAATGATATATTTCGTGGTGATGCTATTGATTTTGCTTCTGGCGGGGTGTCAGACGAAAGGCGAGTTTGAAAAGAAGGGACCGCATCCTCATTTGTTTTACCAGAACATGGATGGAACAGGACTTACCATGGTAGATTATGCGATAGAAGAAAAAGATGCGGAAACAGCTGTTGCATCGATGTTGAAACAGCTTCGCAAAAGTCCTGATTCGGTTGAATTGTGTGCGGCAATTCCTCAAAATGTAGAGGTGGAAGAATACCATTTAGAGGAAGGAACGCTGCATCTTTATATGAGCAGTTCTTATCAGCAGCTTGATGAAGTGCAGGAAGTGCTTGTAAGAGCGGCGCTAGTTCAATCATTGATTCAGATTGATGGAGTAGATTCTGTAGATATGTTTGTGGGGAAGAAACCGTTAGCTACAAAGAATGGAAAACCTGTTGGTCAAATGAATGATCAATCCTTTGTGAAGAATACAGGAACAGCATTCAAATCGCTTCAAAAGACAACATTAACATTATTTTATTCCAATAAAAAAGGAGACAAGCTGATTCCGGAAAAAGAAGACGTTCATTATTTAGGAAATGTTTCTATGGAAAAGCTGGTGTTGGAACAATTGTCGGAAGAGCGAAAATCCAATGAAGTAAAACGGACGTTTTTGCCGCAAATTCGTATTTTAAATACTTCTGTAAAAGATGGAATCTGTTATATTAATTTGGGAAAAGAATTTTTAACATCTCCGTATGAGGCGAGTCCGGAAGTTGTTATCTATGGAATTGTGAATTCCATTGTGAGTAATTGTGATGTTAGTCGTGTACAATTTTCTATAGAAGGAGATTCTACAGTAAAATTCATGGGAAAACTGAGTTTTGAAGAACCTTTTGAGCGTAACATTGAGTTAGTAGAGAATGAATAACGATGAAAAAAAGACCGCTTGCAACAGTCTGTGTTGTTGTGATCGTAATACAGATTGTATTTGTAACAACCGGAATGTGGGAAGACTTCCATATTCCGGCAACGTTACATAAGATTCTAAAAAAAGAAGGGAAACTCTCTTCGTCTTTGTCAGGTCAGGTGTATCGAAAAGATACACGTCAAAAAGATCAAATCTTATATCTTCGGAATACCGAAATCTCGGTTTTAAATCAAAAGTATGAGAATATAAAGTGTATCGTGTATGATACGAAGTGTCAAAAAGTAAAACTTGGAAATACAATTCGAGTAATAGGGGAATTGCAAGTCTTTGACATGCCAAGAAATCCAGGAAATTTTGATCAACGGTTTTATTATGCCAAGCAAGGGATTTTTTATAAAGTGTTTGCCAAGGAACTTGAAGTACTCGGAAAAAAAGAGTGGAAATTGCAGGAAGGAATTCAAAAGTTTCGTAGAAGATGGCATACCATGTTATTGCGTGCGTTGGGAGAGAAGAAAGGCGGAATGCTAAGCGCGATGATGACAGGGGAGAAAGAGTATCTTGATCGAGAAAGCAGAGAGCTGTATCAAATAAATGGAATCGGTCATATTCTGGCGATTTCAGGACTACATCTTTCCTTTATCGGACTTGCTTTTTATCAAGGACTTCGCAAAATGGGAATGTCATATTTTTCAGCAGGTTTGCTAGGAGGAAGTTTTCTTTTAGTTTATGCAGTGATGACAGGATTAAGCGTGTCCACTCAGCGTGCTATGGTGATGCTTTTACTTCGGATAGGAGCAGATTTATGTGGAAGAGTCTATGATATCGTAACTGCGTTATGCTTTTCGGCAGCGGTCATTGTAGTTCAAAGTCCTCTTTTTGTATTTGATGCAGGATTTCTTCTTTCGTTTGGAGCAATCATAGGGATAACATGGCTGCTTCCGATATGGAAAGAGATATGGCTGTTAGGAAATAATGAATTTGGCGGTGTAAAAAGAACAGTCGTGGACTCTGTAAATGCAAGTATTGCAATTCAGATTTTTTTGTTTCCGATTACTAGTTATTTTTTCTTCGAGATTCCGCTTTATGCAGTAGTATTAAACGTGATAGTCATTCCTTTATTATCTGTCATTCTTGGAGCAGGAATGGTTGGCTCCATGTTATATTACATAATTCCATGGGGAGGAGAGCAGCTCTTGCAAATAGGAGGGATTCTGCTTGGATTATATGATGTTCTCTGTGAATGGACGATTAAGCTGCCTTTTTCAAGAATTGTAGTGGGAAAACCGAAGTGGCAGCAAGTGGTTCTTTGCTATTGTCTTATGGTGTTCTTTTTCGCTTGGATGGGGAAAGAGATAAGAAAAGAAGAAAAAATATTCTCAAAATGGAGACGAAGTGGAGCGGTTTTTTTGATAGGGACTATTTTGTCTGTTTCGGTTTCGTGGAAAGGAATAGGAAGTGAAGTACAGATTACAATGCTGGACGTAGGACAGGGAGATGGTTTATATCTACGAGGACCGGAGGGAAATCATTATTTTATTGATGGCGGAAGCAGTGATGTCAAAGAAATTGGACGATATCGTATCGAGCCGTTTTTAAAGTCACAAGGGGTAGGGTGTTTGGATTATGTATTTATTTCACACGGTGATGCCGACCATATGAATGGGATTCAGGAAATGTTAAAGCGGCAAAAGCTGGGAATCCGTATTCGTAATCTTGTACTTCCGGTACAGGAAGTGTGGGATGAGACTTTGTATGAATTGGTAGAAATTGCCTTAGAACAGGGAACAAAGGTATTCACAATGAAAGAAACGCAAAATATATGGGAAGATGAACTTTGCATTACTTGTTTACAGCCGGGAAGCAAGAGTAGTTTAGAAGCGGGGAATGGAGCGTCTATGGTGTTGCAAGTAAAGTATGGTGAATTTGAGATGCTTTTTACAGGAGATGTGGAAGGTGAGGGGGAAGAAACGCTAATGGAACAGCAGAAGTTGACACGGGTTGATGTCTTGAAAGTAGCGCATCATGGATCTAAGCATTCTACAACAGAGGAATTGATTCGGAAACTTCGACCGAAATATGCTTTGATATCTGCCGGCCGGGAAAATTCTTATGGGCATCCTCATATGGAGACGATAGAAAGATTGAAAAAGTATGGAGTACAATTGTATCGTACGCAAGAATCGGGGGCAATAACGGTAATGACAGACGGGAGAGAAATGTGGATAGAGGAATATATTAAATGAAATGCGGCATAGCAAAAATGCTATGCCGTTATCTTGCAATTGTTCTTTTATTTTAAGTTTTCTATAATTGCTGTCACTGCTTTTTCCACATTTTCTTTGGACGTAGCGAGATTCATACGGATATGTGTTCCGAATTTTTCGCCTCCGAACCAGTCTCCGTAGTCGAAAGCAAGATGACATTTTTTCTGCATAAAATCTTTCATTTCGTCGAATGAAAGATAAGAGCCAAAGTCAATCCAAAGAAGGTAAGTGCCTTCGAGTGGTGAAACGACAAGTTTTGGAAGTTCTTTTTCGAACGTTTCTTTTACATAGAGATAGTTGTTGTGGACAATCTCATTTACTTCGTTTAACCAAGGGCGTCCTCCGGTATATGCAGCTCTTGCTGCAATGTATCCGAACGTGTTGCCGTTTGTTACGCGAATGCTTGTAGTAAATGCATCCCATTTTTCACGCAATTTTTCATCCGGAATGATAATGATGGAGTTTTGACAGCCGGCAAGGTTGAATGTTTTTGATGGAGCAGTAACGGTAATCAGGTTGTCATCGTAATCTGCAATAGAAGCAATCGGAATATGTTTTTGTCCCGGAGCCAGCAGATCGTGATGAATTTCATCAGATATGATGAATACATGGTGTTTTTTGCAGATTGCAACAAGCTTATCTAATTCTTCTTTTTTCCAAACACGACCGACTGGATTGTGCGGAGAACAGAAGATGAAGAGTTTTACATGATTGTCAATGATTTTTTGTTCAAAATCTTCAAAGTCAATGGAATAAGTACTATGATCATTGATCAAATCTGAGGTGATTAAAGTGCGGTCATTGTTTGTAACAGCATAAAGGAACGGGTAGTATACCGGTGTAAGAACAATGACAGGATCTTTTGGATTTGTCATCATCTGTACGATCCAGTTGAAACCGGATACGACACCCGGTGAGAAACGGATCCATTCTCTTTTTACATTATAACCATGTTCTTTTTCCCAATTGATAAAAGCGTTGTAATAGCTGTCGGGAGCAGTATAATATCCGAATACTCCTTCTTTTACATATTCAGAAAGGGCGTCGGTAACACAAGATGGAACTTGAAAGTCCATGTCGGCAACCCACATTGCATGGAGTCCTTCTTCCCCGAAATTCTCACTTTGAGCATCCCATTTGCTGCAGTCCGTATTTCTTCAATCGACATAAGTTACAAGTGACATAAGTATTTCCTCCTAAGTAATACATAATATAGACTTCTCTACATCTAATATAAGTATTTATCAAAAAAGTTAGATTGTCAACATTCCCATGTGTAAAAATGTTGCAGAAAAAAGAAGAGTTGTTTATACTTAAGAAAGATGAAGGCGAGGAGAACAGCATGAAAAGTTTGAATGAAGATTTGAAAACAGGAACGTTTAAGCAAGTCTATTTTTTATATGGGGAAGAGAACTATTTGAAAAAACAATATCGAGATCGATTGACAAAAGCTCTGATTCCGGAAGGGGATACGATGAATTATGCCTATTATGAAGGGAAAGGGATCAATGTAAAAGAACTCATAGATCTTGCGGAGACGATGCCTTTTTTTGCAGAACGAAGACTGATCGTTGTTGAGAATTCAGGCTTTTTCAAAAATGCATCTCCGGAACTGGCGGAGTATATAAAGGAGTTACCGGAAACTACTTATTTTATATTTGTGGAATCAGAAGTGGATAAGCGAGGAAAACTTTATAAGGCGGTAAAAGATAGAGGAAGAGTCGTGGAATTGTCGAAACAGGACGAAAAGACGTTGATGCTTTGGATTCTTGGGAATATCAAACGGGAAGGAAAACGGACAACAGAGTCTGCGGTGCGGTATTTGTTATCCAAATGCGGCACGGACATGGACACTCTGCAAAAGGAAATGGAAAAACTATTCTGTTATACCTTGGAGAAAGATGTAATTGAAATTGCGGATATCGAAGAAATCTGTACAACACAGATTTCAAATCAGATTTTTGAGATGGTGAATGCGGTGGCGGAGAAAAAGCAGAAAAAAGCATTGGATCTTTATTATGATCTTCTCGCTTTAAAAGAGCCGCCGATGCGTATCTTGTATCTGCTATCCAGACAATTCCGTTTACTTATGGAAGTAAAAGAATTGGCTGGAGAAGGTTACAGCAAAAAAGACATCGCATCCATTGCAGGATTGCATCCATTTGTGACAGGAAAATATATAGAGCAGGCGAAGACATTTCGGATGAAGGAATTGCGGGAGATTTTGGAAGAAAGTGTGGAGATTGAAGAACGCGTGAAGACAGGAAGACTGGGAGATGTATTGGGAGTAGAACTTTTCATTGTCAAATACTCAACGCACATGATATAATATAGATTTGAATCAGAGTAATTATTTGGAGGAAAGAACGTGGCAGGAATAGATCAGAGTAAAATCAGGAATTTTTGTATTATTGCACATATAGATCACGGAAAGTCTACTTTGGCAGACCGTATCATTGAACATACAGGATTGCTTACAAGTCGTGAGATGCAGTCGCAAGTATTGGACAACATGGAGTTGGAGCGTGAGCGCGGTATTACGATCAAGGCACAGACAGTGCGAATCGTCTACAAGGCGAAGGACGGAGAGGAATATATTTTTAACCTTATCGACACACCGGGGCATGTAGACTTTAACTATGAAGTATCCCGAAGCCTTGCGGCATGCGACGGCGCGATTCTCGTAGTAGATGCGGCGCAGGGAGTAGAAGCACAGACATTGGCGAATGTGTATCTGGCGTTAGACCATGATTTGGATGTAATGCCGGTTATCAATAAGATTGACCTTCCGAGTGCAGAACCGGAGAGGGTGATCGAAGAGATTGAAGATGTGATCGGAATTGAAGCACAGGATGCGCCAAGAATTTCCGCAAAGACGGGACTTAATATCGAAGAAGTATTGGAGCAGATCGTGGAGAAGATTCCGGCTCCGACCGGAGATCCGAATGCGCCGTTACAGGCGTTGATCTTTGACTCCGTGTATGACTCTTACAAAGGTGTCATCGTATTTTGCCGTATCAAAGAAGGTACGGTAAAAAAAGGAACGGAGATTCTGATGATGGCAACCGGAGCAAGCGCAGAAGTTGTAGAAGTTGGATATTTTGGAGCGGGACAGTTCATTCCTTGTGAAGAATTAAGCGCCGGTATGGTAGGATATATTACCGCCAGCTTGAAGAATGTAAAAGATACCCGTGTAGGTGATACGATTACCGATAGAGCAAATCCATGCAGCGCACCGCTTCCGGGATACAAAAAAGTACAGCCTATGGTATACTGCGGAATGTATCCGGCAGATGGAGCGAAATATCAAGATTTGCGAGATGCTTTGGAAAAACTTCAGCTCAATGATGCGGCGCTTCAGTTTGAACCGGAGACGTCTATCGCATTAGGCTTTGGATTCCGTTGTGGATTCCTTGGACTTCTGCATTTGGAAATTATTCAAGAGAGACTGGAACGAGAATATAATTTAGATCTTGTAACAACAGCACCGGGAGTTATTTATAAGGTGCATAAGACAAACGGAGAGGTCATCGATTTAACCAATCCATCTAACTTACCGGATCCGGCGGAGATTGAATACATGGAAGAGCCGATGGTAAAAGCGGAGATTATGGTGACTTCAGAATTTATTGGTGCGATCATGGATCTTTGTCAGGAACGCCGTGGAGAATATCAAGGAATGGAATATATCGAAGCAACAAGAGCAGTATTACACTATCATTTACCGCTCAACGAAATCATTTATGATTTCTTTGATGCTTTAAAATCACGTTCCAGAGGGTATGCTTCCTTTGATTATGAAATGCTTGGCTATGAGAGATCGTCACTTGTAAAATTGGATATTCTCATCAATCGTGAAGAGGTGGATGCACTTTCCTTTATCGTATTTGAAGGATCTGCTTATGAACGTGGACGCAAGATGTGCGAGAAATTAAAAGATGAAATTCCAAGACATTTGTTTGAAATTCCGATTCAGGCGGCAGTAGGAAGTAAGATTATTGCAAGAGAAACGGTAAAAGCAATGCGTAAAGACGTACTTGCAAAATGTTACGGCGGAGACATTTCACGTAAGAGAAAACTTCTTGAAAAGCAAAAAGAAGGAAAGAAGAGAATGCGTCAGGTCGGAAATGTAGAGATTCCGCAGAAAGCATTTATGAGTGTATTAAAATTGGATGATAAAAAATAATGAATTGGGGACGTAGTAAAGTGTCAAAATGCTACGTCCCAAATTAAGTTTTGGGGTGTCCCTTTTTGAAAGGTGGGAAAGATGAGGCGAGAATTAGAGCTCTATATCCATATTCCATTTTGTGTGAAAAAGTGTGCGTATTGTGATTTTTTATCCGGACCTGCAAGTGATCAGCAGATTGAGGAATATGTACAGGCATTGATTGAGGAAATCCGGTATTATAAAGAAGTTGCAAAGAACTATGAGGTTTCTACTGTTTTTTGGGGAGGGGGAACGCCATCCTTATTAACAGGGGAACAGATGAAAGTGCTTATGGAGGCTTTGGGACAGACGTTTTTTATCCGGCAGAATGCGGAGATTACGATGGAAGCAAATCCGGGAACGGTGACAGTTGAGAAGCTTAGAGCTTATCAAAAAGCGGGAATCAATCGGATAAGTTTTGGATTGCAGTCTGTGGACAACGAAGAATTAAAGATGCTGGGAAGAATCCATACATATGAGGAGTTTTTAGAAAGTTATGATGCGGCGCGAAAGGCTGGATTCCAAAATATCAATGTGGATCTAATCTCTGCGATTCCGAAGCAGACAGTAAGCAGCTGGGAACAGACGTTGCAGACGATCATCAGTTTACAGCCGGAACATATTTCTGCGTATAGTTTGATCGTAGAAGAGGGAACTCCGTTTGCGAAGCTATATGGAGAAGGGTGTGAATTGGAACATCTTCTTCCGTCGGAAGAAGAGGAGCGCCGTATGTATGAGCGGACGGAAGAACTGCTTCAGGAAGCGGGCTATCATCAATATGAAATCTCCAATTATGCGAGAGAAGGGTACGAGTGTCAGCATAATCTTGGATATTGGGAACGAAAAGAATATTTGGGGTTGGGGCTTGGAGCTTCTTCTTTGATCGAAGAGACGAGATTTCACAATACCGATGTAATGGAAGAATATCTGCGAGATGCGAGCAATCCAATCTTGCTTCGTAAGGAACAAGAAAAATTAGATCGACAAGAGCAGATGGAGGAATTTGTATTCCTTGGGTTGCGGAAAATAAGAGGAATACAGGAAGAAAAGTTTACAGAGATGTTTGGGGAAGATATTTGGGATTGCTACGGGAAGAATCTGGAACGAGTTATAAAGGAAGGATTACTGGAACGGGAAGAAGGAGTACTTAGACTGACAAGAAAAGGAATCGATGTCAGCAATTATGTGTTTTATGAGATATTGTTAGATGATTAGAAAGATAGAAAGAGGCAACGATGATGTTGCCTCTTTCTGCAGTTTGGACTATTTCCAAATCATATCTCTTGTAATTTCTTCTAATGAATTTGCTCCACACATTGCCATTGTATCAGCAAGCTCTGCGCCAAGTTTTTCTACGTAGAGTTTCACGCCTTCTGCACCGCCACCGTATACAGCTGTTACAAATGGGCGTGCGATAACAACACCGTCAGCGCCGAGAGCAAGAGCTTTAAATACATCTACACCGGAACGGATTCCGCCGTCAACAAAGATTTTCATCTTACCATTTACTGCTTTTACAATATCTTCTAATACTTCTGCTGTCGCAGGACACTGGTCAAGTACGCGGCCGCCGTGGTTTGATACGATGATAGCAGAAGCTCCGGCTTCTAATGCTTTTAATGCGCCTTTTACAGTCATAATACCTTTTACGATAAATGGTACCGGAGAAGATTCCACGATATCATGAAGTTCTTCTACAGATTTTCTTCCAGCAGGAGGAGTCATATTTTTTAAGAATGGAAGACCTGCAGCATCTACATCCATTGCAACGGCAAAAGCGCCCGCATCATGAACCTGTTTCATTTTTTCCTGTACAGTTTCAAGATTCCAAGGCTTTACAGTTGGAATTCCAAGTCCGCCTGCTTTTTTCACAGCTTCAGTTGCCGCTCTCATTACTTCTGCATTTACACCGTCTCCTGTCATTGCAGCGATTCCGGCTTCTGCGCAAGCAGATACAAGAACGTCATTGTAAGAAGCATCATTATATTTTTCGCCATAGTGTAAGTTTACTGCGCCTACAGGTCCGGCGAAAAATGGATATTTGAATTCTCTTCCGAATACTTTGAATGTTGTATCAACATCTTTGTTTTCGCTTAAAGTATCCATATTGATTCGAATTTCCTGCCATTTGTCGTAATTGCGGATTGCTGTATCCCCGACACCTTTTGCTCCAGGACCTGGAATTTGGTTCTTGCATGCTTTTCCGTTACATACCGGACAAACTTTACAAAATTTACCAATCTCCGGACGGGCATTTGTTAATAATTCTTCGTATGTCATGTTGATTCCTTCTTTCCTTATATAATCTCTATTTATTATCGCTTTTTTTGTCAGAAAACACAATATCAAAATAAGAAAAGTTACAGATGACTTTTTACCTATAACGTGGTATAGTTGTAGTAACATTTAATAAAGCTGACAGGAAGGGGCTTGATCATATGAAACTTGTATTTGCAGTAGTGCGTGTAGAAGACACAAAGAATGCGGTAAAGGAATTGAACAAGAAGGAATTTGGAGTAACAAAACTCTCAAGTTCAGGTGGTTTCCTGAGAAAAGATAACTGTACGCTTATGATAGGAACAGATGATGACAAAGTAGAAGCTGTCATGGATATTTTGAAAGAAACTTGTGCAAAGCGTGAAGAGATTGAGATTATTACACCATACCTCAATGAAGGAATGCACCATATTTCAAATTACACATACACACCGATTAAGGTAGAAGCTGGTGGAGCGATTGTATTTGTGGTGGATGTGGCACAATTTTATAAAATTTAATGTAGAGTAAAAGAGGAGAGGATGCTTTGAAGTGTTCTCTCTTTTATTATGGAAGAAATGTGAAAAATATAAAAAAACCATAAACACGGTTGACAAAAGAAAAAGCAAGTGCTATCTTATTAAACGTAAGGTGTTAGCACTCAAAAGTCTCGAGTGCTAATAAACAAAAGAGGAGGTAGGAGATGAAGTCAAATCAAGGATTAGATGATAGAAAGATGAAGATTCTTCAAACTATCATCAAGACATATTTAGAGACTGGCGAACCGGTTGGTTCTAGAACAATTTCAAAATATGCGGATTTGAATCTGAGTTCAGCTACGATTCGAAATGAGATGGCTGATTTAGAAGATCTTGGCTACATTGTACAGCCTCACACATCAGCAGGACGTATTCCGTCAGATAAAGGATATCGTTGGTATGTAGATATGCTGATGGATGAAAAAGAGCAGGAAGTAACAGAGATGAAAGAACAGATGCTTCAAAAGGCTGATAAAATGGATCAGTTATTGAAGCAGGCAGCAAAGGTTTTGGCAGCAAATACAAACTATGCCACAATGATTTCTGCTCCGACTTACAATCGAAACAAATTAAAATTTATTCAGTTATCCCAAGTAGATGAGAACCAGATTATTGCAGTCATTGTAATGGAAGGAAATATCATCAAGAACAAGATCGTGACAGTAGATGAGGAACTTGGCAATGAGACGCTGCTAAAGCTGAACATGTTGTTGAATACCAATTTAACCGGAATGTCGATCGAGGAAATCAATCTTGGGATGATCGCAAGGCTGAAGGAACAAGCGGGAATTCATAGCGAAGTGATCAGCGATGTTTTAGATGCGGTGGCAAATGTCATTCAAATAGATGATTTGGAGATTTATACAAGCGGTGCGACAAATATTTTCAAGTATCCAGAATTATCGGATAGGCAAAGCGCACAGGAAATCATCAGTGCATTTGAAGAAAAACAGCAGCTTGCAAGTATAGTAACTCAGACACTTGCTGATGAAGAAAACAAAGGAATTCAAGTCTATATCGGAAATGAAACTCCGGTACAGAATATGAAGGACTGTAGCGTTGTAACCGCAACCTATGAGCTTGGCGAAGGAATGCAGGGTACGATAGGAATTGTCGGACCAAAGCGTATGGATTATGAACATGTAATGAAGACGCTGAAGACTCTTATGGTAGAGCTGGATGCGATATTCCACAAAGAACAATAGAAAGGTGGCCTGACCGTTGGATAAAAAAATGAGTAACGAAGAAATGGTAAAAGAAGCCGTGGAAGAAGCGAAAAAAGCGGCAGAGCAAGAAGCTTCTGAAGCTTCGGCACAAGAAATAGAAATCGAAGATGCTGATCAAGAAAAAGCAGAAGAAGTTGTAGAAGAAACAGAAGAAACGGAAGAAGTTGAGAAAAAAGGAATTTTCAAACGGAAACCGAAGAAAGATAAAAAAGATGAAAAGATCGAGGAGCTTACAGATAAGCTTACAAGACAGATGGCAGAGTTTGACAATTACCGAAAACGTACTGAAAAGGAGAAATCCGGAATGTATGAAATCGGCGCCAAAGATGTCATTGAAAAAATTCTTCCGGTTATCGATAACTTTGAGCGAGGACTTGCAGCAGTTCCGGAAGAACAGAAAGAGGATTCTTTCGTAACAGGAATGGAGATGATCTATAAACAGATCATGACAACGCTTGATGGGATCGGAGTAAAACCGATTGAAGCTGTCGGTCAGGAATTCAACCCGGATCTTCACAATGCAGTAATGCATGTAGAAGATGAAGAGTTAGGCGAAAATATCGTAGCAGAAGAGTTCCAAAAAGGATACACTTACAGAGACAGCGTTGTAAGATACAGTATGGTAAAAGTAGCAAATTAGGCCGAAAGCAACTTAGTAAATTATATAAATTTTCAGGAGGACATAAATCATGGGAAAAATTATTGGTATTGACTTAGGAACAACAAACAGCTGTGTAGCCGTAATGGAAGGTGGACAGCCAACAGTTATCGCAAATACAGAAGGCGCTAGAACAACTCCATCTGTAGTAGCATTTACAAAAACAGGAGAACGTTTAGTTGGTGAACCTGCAAAACGTCAGGCAGTAACAAATGCAGATAAAACAATCACATCTATCAAAAGAGAGATGGGTTCTGATTACAAAGTAGCAATTGATGATAAGAAATACTCTCCACAGGAAATCTCTGCTATGGTTCTTCAGAAATTAAAATCAGATGCAGAAGCTTACCTTGGTGAGAAAGTAACAGAAGCTGTTATCACAGTTCCGGCTTACTTCAACGATGCTCAGCGTCAGGCAACAAAAGATGCAGGTAAGATCGCAGGCCTTGATGTAAAACGTATCATCAACGAGCCAACAGCAGCAGCTCTTGCATACGGACTTGATAATGAAAAAGAACAGAAAATCATGGTATACGACCTTGGTGGTGGTACATTCGACGTATCTGTTATTGAAATCGGTGACGGTGTTATCGAAGTATTATCTACAGCAGGTAACAACAGACTTGGTGGAGATGACTTCGACCAGAAGATCGTAGATTATATCGTAAATGATTTCAAAGCAGCAAACGGTGTAGACCTTTCTGCTGATAAGATGGCTCTTCAGAGAGTAAAAGAAGCAGCTGAAAAAGCGAAAAAAGAGCTTTCATCTGCTACAACAACAAACATCAACCTTCCATTTATCAGCATGAATGCAAGCGGTCCACTTCACCTTGATATGAACCTTACAAAAGCAAAATTTGATGAATTGACACATGACCTTGTAGAAAAAACAGAAGAGCCTGTAACAAGAGCATTATCAGATGCAGGTATTTCCGCTTCTGAACTTGGTAAAGTATTATTAGTAGGTGGTTCTACTCGTATTCCGGCTGTACAGGATAAAGTAAAACAGCTTACAGGACATGAACCAAGCAAATCCTTAAACCCAGATGAATGTGTTGCTTTAGGAGCATCTGTTCAGGGTGGTAAATTAGCAGGAGATGCTGGAGCAGGCGACATCTTATTACTTGATGTTACACCACTTTCACTTGCAATCGAGACATTAGGTGGAGTTGCAACAAGATTGATCGAAAGAAATACAACAATCCCAACAAAGAAGAGCCAGATTTTCTCTACAGCAGCAGACAATCAGTCAGCAGTAGATATTAACGTTGTACAGGGTGAAAGACAGTTCGCAAGAGATAACAAATCTCTCGGACAGTTCAGACTAGATGGAATTGCACCGGCTCCACGTGGAATCCCTCAGATCGAAGTTACTTTCGATATTGATGCCAACGGTATTGTAAATGTATCTGCAAAAGACCTTGGAACAGGAAAAGAACAGCACATTACAATTACAGCAGGTTCTAACATGTCAGACAGCGATATCGAAAGAGCTGTAAAAGAAGCTGCAGAGTTTGAAGCTCAGGATAAGAAACGTAAAGAAGCAATCGATGCAAGAAATGATGCAGATGCTATGATCTTCCAGACAGAAAAAGCACTTTCAGAAGTAGGAGATAAGTTGGACGCAACAGACAAAGGTGCAGTAGAAACAGATATCCAGGCATTGAAAGATATTCTTGCAAAATCTACACCAGAAACTATGACAGATGCTCAAGTTGAAGAAATCAAAGCAGGAAAAGAAAAATTAATGGAAAGCGCTCAGAAATTATTTACAAAAATGTATGAGCAGGCAGGCGCAGCAGCAGGAGCAGCAGGTCCACAGGCAGGACCAACACCTGAGGCAGGACCAGCACCAGAAGGGTTCAACGGTGACGATGTAGTCGATGGAGATTATAAAGAAGTCTAAGAACATGAAAAAAAGTGTAAAGATGTTCTGCGGAATCTGAGAAATCAGGTTCCGCAGAACTTGTACGTAAAAGCAGAGAGGAATACAATTATGGCTGAGACAAAAAGAGATTATTATGAGGTGCTTGGGGTAGATCGAAATGCCGATGAAGCAGCATTGAAAAAAGCATATAGAACATTGGCCAAAAAATATCATCCGGATATGAATCCGGGGGATAAAGAAGCCGAGAAAAAGTTCAAAGAGGCATCGGAGGCATATGCGGTACTGAGCGATCCGGAAAAACGTCGTCAGTATGATCAATTTGGACATGCGGCATTTGAAAACGGAGGAGCCGGAGCTGGCGGATTTGGCGGATTTGGTGGCTTTGACGGAGCAGATTTCAGCGATATTTTTGGTGACATTTTTGGTGATTTATTCGGGGGCGGAGGCCGCCGTGGCGGACGTGCCAACAATGGACCAATGAAGGGAGCCAATATCCGCAAAGGTGTTCGCATTACATTTGAAGAAGCGGTATTTGGATGTGAAAAAGAATTAGAAGTTGTGATTAAAGAGCCGTGCCCGAAATGTAATGGAACGGGAGCAAAGCCAGGAACTTCACCGGAAACATGTTCGAAATGTGGAGGTAAAGGACAGGTTGTCTATACACAACAGTCTTTCTTTGGAACAGTACAGAATGTACAGACATGTCCGGATTGTCATGGAACCGGTAAGATTATCAAAGAAAAATGTACAGATTGTGGTGGTACCGGTTATGTTTCTACGAAAAAGAAAATCTCTGTATCTATTCCTGCCGGTATTGATAATGGACAAAGTGTTCGAATCCGTGATAAAGGTGAACCGGGAGTGAACGGAGGACCAAGAGGAGATCTTTTAGTAGAGGTGACAGTATCCAGACATCCACTTTTCCAAAGACAGGACGTACATATTTTCTCAACAGCTCCGATTACGTTTGCTCAGGCGGCGCTTGGTGCAGAAGTGCGTATCAAAACAGTAGACGGAGAGGTTCTCTATAATGTGAAACCGGGAACAAAAACAGATACAAAGGTAAGATTAAAAGGAAAAGGAGTTCCGTCCCTTCGTAATCCACAGCTTCGAGGAGATCATTATGTTACACTTGTGATCCAAACACCGGAAAAATTAAGTCCGGAAGCAAAAGAAGCGCTTCGTAAATTTGATGAATTAAGTGGAAATTCTTTGAATACACCGGAAGAACCAGCGGAAGGTGAGAAGAAAAAGAAGAAAAAAGGATTCATGGACAAATTAAAAGAAACATTTGAAGATTAGTGGTAATACCTGTCATGAAAGTGGCAGGTATTTTTTTGTGTGAAAAATCAACTTGTTGAACAAGTTGTTCTTGACGTGAAAACTATGTCGAATTATACTGAAAAGTGCAAGGGCATTCTCGAAAACCCTTAGCCGAAAAGGAAGAAAAGAATATGAAGAAACCACTTATTTTGCAATCGGATTTTGGAACAGCGGACGGAGCCGTAAGTGCAATGTATGGAGTTGCATACGGGGTAGATCAGGATTTGCGTATTTCTGATCTGACACATGATATTCCACAGTATGATATTTGGGAAGCATCTTATCGCTTGATTCAGACAGTGGGATATTGGCCGGAAGGCTCGGTGTTTGTAAGTGTGGTAGATCCGGGAGTTGGATCTACAAGAAGAAGTATTGTCGTGAAGACAAAAGGCGGGCAGTATATTGTTTCACCAGATAACGGAACACTGACGCATGTGAAGCGTATCATTGGACTTGAAGAGGCAAGAGTGATTGACGAGACGGTGAACAGACTTCCAAATTCAGGTGAGAGCTACACGTTTCATGGAAGAGATATCTATGCATATACGGGTGCGAAGCTGGCAGCAGGTGTGATTGGCTTCGAAGAAGTAGGACCAATTGTGGAGATTGACAGTGTGATCGAGCTCCCAATTATAGAACCGGTATATGATGGAGAAAAAGTGAACGGAACGATTGATGTTCTGGATGTCCGATTCGGAAGTCTCTGGACAAATATATCGCGTGAGCTGTTTATGAAGCTTGGTGTAAAGCATGGTGGAAGAGTGGAGATCAGTATCGAGAATGAGACAAGAACGATATATAAGAATATTCTCATATATGCAAAGAGCTTTGCGGACGTATATGTTGGAGAACCGCTCGTATATGTAAACAGTCTGGATTGCATGGCAGTTGCAATCAATCAGGGGAGCTTTGCCCGTGCGTATAATATCGGAACGGGTACAAATTGGAGAATCAGCATTCGAAAAGCTCCGAAGCTTATCTATGAGGATTAGTATGGAAAGGAGACGGTATGGTTAGAACGTGTACCGTAGAAGATAAAGACAGATTAACCACCTATTTGAAAGAAGAGGCTGTCTATAATACATTTTTGTTGGCAGATATTGATGATTTTGGATTTGAAGAATCATTTCAGACTGTATATGTCGACGAAGATCAAGGAAAAATCAGAGGAGTGTATCTGTGTTTTTATCAAAATTTTCTTTGTTATGCAAAGGAGAACCAGATCAATGTTCCGTTTTTGAAGAAGCTATTTGCATCCTATGTTCCTGACGTTGTCATGGGAAAAGAAGAAGGGGTGCAAAAGATAAAGGAAATCCTTGTGGATTATACTTTGGAATCTCGCAACCTTTATCTCCTGACACAAGGGGAACAGCTTGAGAAGGAGAATTGTATCGAAGATGAGTTTTCTCCAATTTATCGGGCAGGAGCAGAAGATGTAGATGATATTTTTGCATTTCTCCAGAGTATTCCGGAGCTGAAAAATCTATATACATCGAAGCAGATGGTTGCCGACCGTATTGAAAAGAATTGTGGAATGCACTATATCATTCGTAAAAACGGTGAGATTGCTGCACATGTAAACAGCGCGGCAGGATGCGAAGTAACGATGATGATCGGTGGAGTCGGTGTCGCAGAAGCATATCGCGGACAGGGTCTAGGCGGAATCATCGTAAGCAGAATTTGTAAGGATATTTTAGCTCAGGGAAAGCAGCCTTGTTTGTTTAGTCTTCAAACTGAAGAGGATAATATGTTTTGCAGGCTTGGATTTGAGAAAGCAGGAAGCTGGGGTACACTTACAAAGCCGAGAGAAGAAAGTAGGGGAAAAACATCTGTTCTTGAACGAAAAGAACTTCCGGCATATATTTCGATTTATAATCAATTATATGAGGATATACGTAAAGGTGTTTATAAGTCGGGAGGTCTTCTTCCTTCAGAGAATATCCTTTCGGAAAAATATAAAGTAAGCAGAAATACTTTGCGGCAGGCGTTGACCATATTGCAGCAGGACGGTTATATATACAAAAGACAGGGAAAGGGTACCTTTGTTTCTTACGAGATGGGAGAAAAGGAGAAGGATCAAATCTACAATTTCCTCTCGGAGGATGCATTGGAAGAAATTCTTCAGATCTGTTCGGAGTATAACTTTGGCAGACCAACCCGCATTGCTCAGATAAAATTAAAGCTTCAAGATGGGGAAGAAGTGCTGGCAAGCAACAATGTATATGTAAGCGAAAGTGGACCGATCGGGCAAAGCTTTTTGCAAATCCCGAGTAAGGTGTTAGAAGAAAACAAGGTTTCATCAGAATCAAAAGAAGAACTTCTTTGTTTTATGGATAACGGTGTTTATTCAAAAGCTGTTTCCTGTGAGCTTATGGTGCAGCTTATGGAGGCGGATGATCAAGTCGTTCCTTTTTTAAAAGTGGAACGTGGAACACCGGTATTACATTTTGAACAACTGCTTTTTGATTCGTATCAAAGACCAATTGCACGAATCAAGTATTACTTTTTAAGTGGAAAATACCAGATTACATGCAGATGGTAAGGATAGGAGGAAACATGAGAGAAAGAGAGCGAACCCCCGTAATTGAGTTTCAAGATTTCAGTTTTCAGTACTTTAGTCAGGCAGAGCCGACACTGCATAAGATCAACCTCCGTATTTATGAGGGGGAAAAGGTGTTGATTGTTGGTCCGAGCGGAAGCGGAAAAAGTACGCTTGGGAATTGCTTGAATGGTTTGATTCCATTTGCATATAAAGGAGAAATCCAGGGAAGCTTAAAAATCTGCGGCAAAGAAACCAGGGAAATGAATATTTTTGAGTTATCCAAAAAAGTTGGAACGGTATTGCAGGATGCAGATGGTCAGTTTATTGGATTGACAGTAGGAGAAGATATTGCATTTGCGTTAGAAAATGATTGTGTAGAGCAAGAGAAGATGAAAGAAACTGTGCAAAGAGTTTCGGATATTGTGGATATGGGAAAACTTTTGAAATCTTCACCTTTTGAGTTGTCTGGAGGACAAAAGCAAAGAGTTTCTTTTGCAGGAGTACTTGTTGATGATGTAGATACTCTTCTTTTTGATGAACCATTGGCAAATCTAGATCCAGCAACCGGAAAGACGGCGATTGATCTCATCGACCGCGTGTGGAAACAATCGAAGAAAACGGTCGTGATTGTGGAACATCGTTTGGAAGATGTGTTGTATCGGGATGTGGATCGAATCATCGTAGTGAGTGAAGGAAGAATTGAAGCGGACATGACACCGGATGAGTTGATGGCGGCAGATATTTTGTCTGAATTAGGAATTCGAGAGCCACTTTATGTGACTGCGATGAAGTATGCTGGGATCCATGTGACTGAAGATTTACATGCCGGACATCTCAAAACTTTAGTGATAGATAAAGTCAAAGGACAACTGAAAAAGTGGAATATGGAGCAAAGTCCAAAGCAGCAGCCGAAAGAATGTCCGCCTATTTTAGAAGCTGAACATCTGTGCTTTCAATATACGAAGAAGAGAAAAATATTACAGGACATTAATTTTACAATCCGTGAAGGGGAAATGGTTAGTGTTGTTGGAACGAACGGCGCAGGGAAAAGTACATTGGCAAAGGTAATCTGCGGATTTGTAAAAGAAGATGAAGGAAGGCTTCTCTATAAGGGAGAAGATCTTGCAGATAAGACGATCAAAGAGCGTTCTTACAAAATTGGTTATGTAATGCAGAATCCGAATCAGATGATCTGTAAACCGATGATTTATGATGAAGTTGCACTTGGATTGCGAATCCGGGGTGTTGCAGAAGAGGAGATTGAGCCAAAGGTGGATAAGGCGCTTAAAATTTGCGGATTGGCACCGTTTAAAAAGTGGCCGATTTCCGCATTGAGCTTTGGACAGAAAAAAAGAGTGACGATTGCTTCTATGTTGACGTTAGAACCGCAGATATTGATTTTGGATGAACCGACCGCAGGTCAAGACTATCATCGCTATACAGAAATCATGGAATTTTTGAAACAGCTCAATAAAGACGGTGTGACTATTATTATGATTACACACGATATGCACCTGATGTTAGAATATACGCCGCATGCAATTGTAATTTCCGAAGGTAAAAAGATCGGAGACGCATCTGCAGTAGAAATTTTGACGAATGAAAGGATTGCGGAAGCAGCAAATTTAAAGACCACATCGCTCTATGAATTGGCGATTAAGGTTGGAATCGAGGATCCTTCTGTATTTGTACAGAATTTTATTGATTATGAAAGGGGGCATATCGACCATGAAAGCAAAGCTATTTGATTATATCGACAGAGACAACTTTATCTTTAACTTGTCTGGACTTACAAAGTTGATGTGCTTTATCTGTATGACGTTTGCGGTGATGTTCTCCTATGATATCCGGTATATTTTATTTGTCATGCTGCTGTCTGTTATATTTTTTAAGGCATCAGGTCTGGAGTTCAGACAGATTAAGCTGATGATGATTTATGTCCTGATTTTTCTTGCGATAAATTTTGTGTTGACCTATATATTCAGCCCACAGTATGGAGTGGAGATTTATGGGACAAAGCATGAAATTTTCCGATTTACTGCAAGATATATCGTGACAGAGGAACAGCTTTTGTATCAGGTAACAAAGATTACAAAATATGCATCAGTTGTACCGATGGGAATGATTTTCTTATTGACGACCAATCCAAGTGAGTTTGCGGCATCGCTGAACCGAGTGGGCTGTAATTATAAGGGCGCCTATGCATTGTCATTGACATTGCGGTATTTTCCGGATATGATTCGAGACTATCAGAATATTGCATTGGCACAACAGAGCCGAGGCTTGGATTTGTCAAAGAAAGAAAAATTCGGTGTGCGAGTGAAAAATATGATGAACATATGTGTACCATTGATTTTTTCTACGTTGGACCGGATCGAACTGATCAGCAATGCCATGGATCTTCGTGGCTTTGGGAAACATAAAAAACGTACATGGTACGTTGCAAAACCTTTGAAAAAAGGAGACTACATATCGATGCTATTCGGGTTTTTAGTTCTTGCGGGTTCGCTAGCATGTACATTTTGGGTGAACGGTTCAAGATTCTGGAATCCGTTTGTATAATTTTCTAAGGAGGAACAAACATGAAACCAATTTTAGTTTTTCAGACAGACTTTACTTACAAAGAGGGAGCGGTAAGCTCAATGTATGGTGTTGTGAAAACGGTGGATCGCGAACTTGAAATCATGGACGGAACACATGAACTTCCACAGTATGATACGTGGAGCGCAAGTTACCGTCTCTATCAGAGCCTGCAATTCTGGCCGGAGGGAACGATTTATGTCTCAGTTGTGGATCCGGGAGTAGGAACGAAACGTCGCGCCTGTGTCGCAAAGACAGTAGACGGATATTACATCGTAACACCGGATAATGGAAGCTTGACTCATGTTAAGCGCTTTATTGGAATTGAAGCGGTTCGTGAAATTGACGAATCCGTAAATCGCCTTCGTGGAAAAGGAACAGAACGAGTTGCCATTTTTCATGGAAGAGATTTGTTTGGATACACCGCAGCCCGGCTTGCAAGCGGAATCATTGATTTTGAAGGAGTAGGACCAGAGTATCCGGTGGAAGAAATTGTGGAACATGAGATATTAGAGCCGACAGTGGAAACTGGAAAAGCACAAGGTATTTTTGAAATCAACGATCCGAATTTTGGAAATCTTTGGACGAACATTCCGTTGGAAATATTCCAGGAGGCGGGTTTTGAATACGGAGATCATATCAACGTTGTTGTGAAGTATGAAGGTGAAAAAGTGTTTGAGGAAAATGTACTCTTCCACCAAAGCTTCGGTTTCGCAGAAAAAGGGGCGCCGATGATCTACAATAATGAGATGATGAAGGTTGCAATGGCGGTAAGTCAAGGAAGCTTTTGCGAGCAGTATCATTTAAGTTATGGCCCGGAGTGGACCGTTGAGTTTACAAAATAATCATTCAGAGAAAAGACTGAGGAGGAAAAGGACATGGAGAAAAAACTTTTTGAATTCAAAACAAAGACAATCGTTGCAACAGGATTAGGAGCGGCATTATTTACACTGCTTTTCATGTATGTGAAAATTCCAACAGGTATTCCTGAGACAGACATTCAGACAGCATATGGAATTGGAGCATTCTTTGCAGCGTTATTTGGACCGATTGCAGGAGGCTTGATTTCTTTCATCGGACATGCGCTTTCAGATTCCGTTCAGTATGGATCTGCATGGTGGAGTTGGGTAATTGCCAGCGGATTAACATGCTTCATCACAGGATTTGTATATCCGAGACTTCATGTGGAAGAAGGAGAATTTGGCAAAAAAGATATCATTCAGTTTAATGTATTTCAAATCATAGCCAATATCATTTCCTGGGTAATTGTTGCTCCGGTATTGGATATTGTAATTTATGCGGAACCTGTAAATCTTGTGTTTGCACAGGGAATTGTTGCTACAATCACGAATTCCATTTCTGCAGGAGTGATCGGCTCTGTATTACTTGTGTTATATAGCAAAACACGTTCGAAAAAAGGAAGTCTTTCTAAAGAAGTATAAGAAATTTACAAGGCTTTGTCCGAAAAAATATGAGTTCGGACAGAGCCTTTAGTAGTTATTTATGAAAAAAGGTGTTATACTATATGCGGAAAGAACATTCAGATACGAAGGGGATTACTATGAATTTTTGCGTAAGAGATCTTGTGAATACAAAATCACTCAAAGGAGTAAAAGTGTTAGAAGGGGAGCAATATCTGGATAATGAGATTGAAGGAGTGACGATCATTGAAGCGCCGGATATTGTAAAATTCATCAATGGTGGGGAAGTGCTGCTTACAGGATTGTATGCGTTCAAATCCTGCACATTGCCGGAAGTAGAAGGCTGCATTCAAGAATTAGAGCGTAAAAAAATCAGCGCTGTAATTCTGAAAAAGGGAAGGAATATCGACCTTGCAGAAGAGAAGACAGAATTATTCCGGGAATATGCGAGGAGAAGCGGGACTCCGTTCCTGTCCATACCGTTTGACATGTCCTTTAAAGATGTGATGCAGGTGATCATGGAGCATCTTTTCAGTGACGAAGTAAAGCGCCTGAAATACTTCAAGACAACCCGTGACAATTTTGAAGCGCTAATGCTGTCTCTAAAGCCGGAGGAAGATGGAATTGTAAAGCTTTTAACTGTACTTGGTAAATTGATCGGGAATCCGACGGGTGTATACGATCTGAATAAAGTTTGCATCGGTGAGACAAAGACGATGCCAAGAGACATAGAGATTTTAGAAGAACCGGTAGAAATAGAACCTAAAATTGCATCTAACTATCAATATCTCAAGAGAAAAGTGCGAATTTATGAGGAAGGAAGAACGGTAGAGCAATATTTGATCCATTTGCGTAAAATGTTTGGCGTAAAGATGTATCTTATAGTGACGGAGACGGGAGAACCGTTGGATGTGATGGATTATATTGCGATTGAAAGCGCTGTATCAGCCCTTCAGTATGAGCTTTCGCGGCGTTATGCAGTGTTGGAATTGGAGAAAAAGTATCAGAATGATATTTTACACAATATTCTGAACGGTGAAACGCATTCAATCGAAGAGATGAAGAAAAATGTAAGTCTTCTTGGAATGTCTTTTGGGGGCATCTACCGTGCGACGGTTTTCGGAATGGATTATAAAAAAGGAAAAGAGCCAAAAGATATTAACATAAAAGTAAGCGATGTCAATATCGTAAAAGAAGGGGTACGCAGATGCTTTCCAAAGGCTGTCATTTTAAACGATCTGGATAAAGTAATCGTTGTAAGCGAAGTGGATGAAGATGTACAAGAAAAAGCGTTTCGTGAGTTGATGCAAAACTCCATGGAGAAACTGCAAGGATTTATTCAGGAGCAAAAGAAGAATTTTGAGATCAAGGCAGGAGTTGGTAAGATTGCGGAAGGTATTGTGAATTTAAAACATAGTTACCGAGAAGCCAATGACGCATTGGAGTTTTTAGATGTTGCCAGTGATATTTTTGGAAAAGACAGTTCTAATATTCTGATGTTTTCAGATATGGGAATATTAAAATTGTTATCGAGCTTAAAGACAAAAGAAGAACTGCAGGAATATATTCCGGAAAGTTTACAAAAATTATATTCTGATAAAAAAAGTCAGAAAGGAGATTTATTGCTGACTCTCCGTACGTACTTAGATTATAATCAGAATTTGATGAAAACTGCTCAGGAGCTTCATGTACATTACAAGACGGTTGCATATCGAATTGAAAAAATAACAGACATTACCGGCATGAGATTTGATGATGCACGAGAGATGTTGAGTGTTCGAATCGGAATTATTGTATGTAAAATGTTGGACAAATTGAAAAACGAAAAATAAGTATGAGTCAGAAAAAAGGTATTTTATCTTGTTTGGATAAAATACCTTTTTATTTTTGTCGCATAACACCGATGTATATCGTTAAAAAATAAACTATAATGACAATAAAGTTAAGGAAAATGTTAATAATACATAGAAATACATTACTATAATTGTGCAAAGTGCACATATTAGTGATTCTGTTTTTGTGGATAAAAATGAAGGAGGGAAAATGAATGCTTATTGACGCAGAAAAAGTAATTATCCATTTAGAGGATATTTACAAATGCGGAGAACAATCAGATGGAACATATTCGAGGATAGCGTATTCAGAAGAAGATATAAAAGGGCGAGAACTTTTCCGAAGCTGGTTTGAAGAAATTGGAATTCCGACGCGAATGGACGAAGCCGGGAATGTAATTGCCAGATTTGAAGGAAAAGATCCGACTCTTCCGGCGATTCTCATGGGATCTCACTTGGACACAGTTCCGGATGGGGGAAAGTATGATGGAGTTGTAGGTTGTGTTGGTGGACTTGCAGTTTGTGAGGCGATGAAAAAATCGGGATACACACCAAATCATTCTATTGAAGTAATTGTATTTACAGATGAAGAAGGATATCGATTTGGAAGTGGTCTTTCGGGAAGCAGCGCAATTTGCGGAGTAGACGCTCATATTTCAGATGAAGATTTAGATATGTATGGTCGAAAAAGAAAAGAAGTTTCCAAAAGGTATGGAATTAAAGTAGCAGATTCCTATAAGGCAAAAAGAGATCCGAAGTCAGTAGCTTGTTTTTTGGAGCTTCATGTAGAGCAAGGGGCGCGTTTGGATCGTACAGGAAAATCGATTGGAGTCGTTTCCTCGATTGCGGGAGTATCGAGATTGGAAATCGAAATAGTCGGAGAAGCAAACCATGCAGGAAGTACCGCTATGAGCGATAGGAAGGATGCGCTTGTAAAAGCGGCAACGCTCATTGCAAAAATTCCGGAAATTGTAAAGAAAAACGGAACAGAATTTACGGTTGCAACGGTTGGAACGATCAAAGTCACTCCGAATTCTGTGAATGTCATTCCTGGAACTTGCACGTTCCATTTGGAAATTCGCGATCAGGACAGAAATGTAATGGAGGCGGTGGAAAAAGATGCGTTGGCATACTTAAAAACGCTTTGCGAAGAAGATGATTTGGAATTCACATTTAAAAAGATTTCCGATCACGCACCGGAACCAATGGCCGACTGGGTGAAAGATATAATTGAAGATACAACAAAAGAGTTGGGATATGAGTATTCTGTGATCCCAAGCGGCGCATTCCATGATTCGCTTACGATGGCTCCGGTATTTCCGACAGGAATGATTTTCGTTCCAAGCGTAGGAGGAATCAGCCATTCCAGATATGAATTTACAGAGGCAGAGGATATTGGAAAAGGCTGCGAAGTTTTGTTAAACACAGTATTAAAAGTAGATAACATGAAATAGGTCATGTTAGCATAAAGAGAAAGGAAGGTACAACAAATGGAAAAGAAAAGAATTGGTATTATTGGTGGAGGTATTTCAGGAACATGTCTTGGATATCATTTAAGTCTCTATGATAATGCAGAGATTACGGTATTTGAAAAGAACACGATCGGAGGAGCTTCTACAGCGAAATCAGCTGGAACAGTATGTTTATTTGATGACTCTTTGAAAAACAGATACTGGGATGTACGACTTTATGGTTTTGAATCTTACTTAAAGATGGAAGAAGAAGAAAAAGGCTCTGCCGGATTTGATAAAACAGGTACTCTTGTAGTTGCAACAAACGAAGAAGTAGAAAAAGTTATCAAAACAGGAATTGCGCTTGCAAAAGCAGCAGGATACACAGGAGAGTATATTACAGACAAAGACAGAATCAAAGAAATCCTTCCGGACATTTCTACAGATAATATTCTTGGAGCAGGATACACACAAGATGATGGATACTTTGACGGAACAATGATTTCCAATACTTATGCAAAGAAATTACAGGCAAATGGTGGAACTGTAAAAACAGGTGTAGAAGTAACGGAAGTAAAAGTAGTAGATAATAAAGTAACAGGATTAAAAACAAGCGAAGGCATCGATTACGATTTTGATGTTGTAGTTGATTGTACAGGTCCTTGGAGCAAATTCACAGGAGAAATGGTAGGAGTTGATGTTCCAATCTGGCATACAAAAGCGGAAGCATTCTTCTTATGTCCTCCGGGGAAAAAACTTGGTTATACATTCCCGGTATTAAAATATCCTGAATTCTATGCGTTGAGAGCAGGAGATAATATTTTCATCTGTAAATCACACCTTTCTATGGATTTAAACAATCCAATGCATGCAGGACAGTGGGATCCAGACAAATTACCGGCAACAGGCGGAACAGATGATTACTTTATCGATTTCTTATTAGATCAGTTAGACGCAAAAGTACCGGGTATCGTAGACAGCGGTCTTGTATCTTCTTGGTTATCTTACAGAGCAGAGCCGAAGGATTTCTGGCCAATTCTTGGAGAAACACCGGTAGAAGGTTATATGCTTGCAACAGGATACGGCGGAAATGGTGTGATTGAAGCACCTGCAGCGAGCCGTGACCTTGCAAAATTAATCATGGTTGGAGAATCTACACCATTATTGGAAAACTGGGCATTCAAACGTTTGATTGAAAAATAAGAATCCCGTAACATGTTGATTGAGTTAGATTGGAGAAAAAAATGGATATAGCAGTTCTTATTAAACAGGTTCCTGTTTCGAATGATGTATCGGTTGATCCGGAAACACATGCTCTTGTGCGCGCCAGTTCAGAAGGAATGATCAATCCGGCTGACTTGAATGCGATTGAAGCGGCAATGGTGTTAAAAGAGCAGACAGAAGGCAAGGTTGTTGTGTTTACAATGGGACCTCCGGATGCAGAAAAAGCGTTACGTGACGCTATGGCACTTGGTTGTGATGAAAGTGTATTGCTTTCCGATCGTTGCCTTGGAGGAGCTGATACAATTGCTACTGCAAAACCTCTTGCAAGAGCGATTGAAAAATATGGAAAATTTGATTTGATTTTAAGTGGAGCGTTATCTTCGGATGGAGCAACGGGGCAGGTAGGCGCTATGGTCGCAGAATACTTGAATATTCCACATGTTTCTGAAATCTCTGCCATTGAGTATGAAGGTAAGGATACCATACAGGCAGTTAAAAAATATCAAGGAGAGGAAGTTGTGATCGAAGCACAGCTTCCGACTCTCATGACAGTATGTTTCGGATGCAACGAGCCGCGTCTTGCGACTCTGCGTACGAAACGCGCAGCAAAAACAAAACCTTTGGAAGTATATACAAATGCAGAACTTCAGTTTGCAGAAACTGAAATTGGTCTTGCGGGTTCGCCGACGACCGTAACAGATTCTTTCTCGCCGGAAAGAACAAGAAAAGCTACGATGCTTAAGGGTACACCGGAAGAGATGGCTGCAAAGATCAGAGAATTAATAGAGATTGAGAAAGGAAAGAATTAAATGGCTAATGGAATTTGTGTGTTTGCAGAACACTATAACGGAAATGTAGAAACTGTAGTGTCAGAACTTGTTTCCGCAGCGCATTTCATTCAGGAAACAACAAAAGAAAAAATATCTGCAGTTGTAGTATCTCATGATTGCGAAGGTATCATTGCGCAGCTAAAGGGGTTGGATTTTGATGAAATATATGCCGTGAAAACAGACAAAGACTATGCGTTTCAAGATGATGCGGTAAGCCAGGTTGTAGCAGATATGATTCGCACAATTGATCCATCGAGCGTTCTTGTGCCTGCTACGATTATAGGTCGTTCTATTTTTTCGCGTGTCGCTGCCAAGCTTGGATGTGGTCTTACAGCAGACTGTACAGAATTATTAGTAGGAACAAAAGAAGATGGTTCTTACTATATCAAACAGAATAAACCGTCATTTGGGGAAAACGTGTTTGTGACGATTGTGACAAAAGATAATGTATACCCACAGATGATGACCGTAAGACCTGGAGTATACCAACCGTTCGAAGGAACAACAGAAAAAGAGCCTGAAGTAAAATACTTGGAGGTAGAAGTTCCGGAATCGAAAGTGAAAGTGGTAGAAAAACGTCCGGCAGCCTCCAACGCAGATAGTATTCTTGCTGCAGAGACAGTTGTTGTTGGTGGAAGAGGAACGGAAAGTGAAGAAAGTTTCCGACTTTTGAAAGAATTTGCAGATAGTTTAGATGCTGCAATCGGCGGAACAAGACCTCTTGTTGACACGGGATTTATTCCGTTTGAACATCAGATCGGTCAGACAGGGTATACGATCAGACCACGTATCTGTTTGTCGTTTGGTGTGTCGGGTGCAATTCAGCATACCGAAGGAATCAAAGATACAAAGCTTATGATAGCTGTGAACCAAGATGAAGAAGCGCCGATTTTCAATATTGCGGATTATGGTATTGTAGGAGATTTGAATGAAATCCTTGCAAAATATCTCGGGAAATAAGTTACTGAAAAATATTGTCCGAAATGGATAGAAAATGAAAGATAATTTATCGCTTTAAGTCAATGAATTAGATTGTGTAATATATTATAATTAGCAATATACATAATAAATATAGTGGCAAAGCGGAATGACTGTACATAATTACTAAAAGTAAACGGGCAGGTTCTTTTATACCTGCCCGTTTTTATGATTAAAGATAGAGAGAGAACAAGATGCCGCAAAGAGTATCCATTCCCGATGAATGTCCGATTTCATGGAAAACGGAGGAAATGTAAGTGGGATTAGGAACTTCCGTAAGAGAATTGACTGCTGTGCTGAATTTGCCTTCCAAAGCGCAAAGTAAAAAAGCACGGCTAATGTCATTGGTATTTGTTAAGGAATCTCGGATTGTTTTCTTTAGTATTTCGGCAAAGTGTGAGTCCGATTTTCCTGTAAGAATTAATCCGGCAAGCATTCCACATAGGAAATCATCTCCTGAAGGAGTCAGACCGGTTCCAAGCCCGATCAATCTGGCGAGAAAAACGGAAGAAGATGCATCGTTTCCATTTTGGATGCAATGATAAGCCTGTGACAAATAATTACGCGCGCCTTCTAATAATAAGGAAGGAAGTTCGATAGAACGATCGCGGTAATTGCGGTAAAGTACATCAAATCCTCCGGTGCGTGAGGAAGAGAGAACTGTTTCTACATTTTTCTTCAAAACTTTCATGTCGAGTGGGCTTAAAATTTTATTTAATTCGCATGGAAATACTTCGGCAGAGTCATAATAAAAGACAGAGGAGCCGATGATTACAGAAGTGTCGGTGATTTCGACAGGCATGTTCGTGTCAACGTCAAGTTCTTCCATAGTTTTTTCATCCAGGTTGGATAAAAGGCTGATAGGTGATAAAGGTGAATGACAGGATTGTAAAGCGAGTAATGAGCCATCTATATTCATGTTGATTGTTTTGCGGTAAACGGAATGAATAACTCCGTTCTGTTTATTTTTTAATAATTGCAATACCAGATCTGACAATTGCATAATTCTGTAAGTCATAATGTACCTCCTGAAGGAATTTCTGATTTTGGTACATATTATGGTAACAGAAAATAAAGAAAACCGCAACATAAGACGAAAAGGAGGAAAAGAGTTATGTATGATTTATTGATTAAGAATGGAAAGCTGGTAACACCGGATCGTATTTATGAGGCAACAGTAGCGATCAATGACGGAAAATATGCAGCATTCCTTGCCCCAGGGGCAGAAGTGGAAGCAAAAGAAGTAATTGATGCAAAAGGAAACTACGTGTTCCCTGGTATCATTGATTGCCATGCACACTTAAACGAACCGGGATTTGAGTATCGAGAAGATTTTGAGACAGGATCTCGTGCTGCAGCAGTTGCAGGATGTACAACATTGATTGATATGCCTCTTAATAATGATCCTTCTTTGATGAACAAAGAGATTTTTGATCTGAAAATGGGAAAAATCAGCAAACACTCTGTTGTAGATTATGCATTGTGGGGAGGTATTGTTGGTGATTATGACGATCAACCGGGTTCTGTAAAAAATAATATGAATGACCTTGTAGACCTTCACAATTGTGGAGTTGCAGCATTCAAAGGTTTTACTTGTCCTAATGGAGATCTTTTCCCGACAGTAAATATGGGAAATGTTCGTAAAGCGTTAGAAATCTTAAAACCATATAATGCCCTTTGCGGATTCCATTGTGAAGAGTGGGGACAGGTTTATGAGATGGAGAAAGAAGCGAAAGCAAAAGAAGGACGCACAAACGAAGAGAAAATTCGTGACTTCCTTGATTCTCATGATGTATGGACAGAATACGTTGCTACAAAGAACGTAATTGATATGGCTCGTGCAACAGGAGGAAGAGTACACATCTGTCACGTTAGCCATCCGATGGTTGCTCAGGTGGTAAAAGATGCGATTCACGAAGGACTTCCTATTACAGCAGAAACATGTCCACATTACCTTGGTTTTACAGAAGATTTTGTATTCGAAAAAGGCGCACCTGCAAAATGTACACCTCCAATGAGAAAGAAAGAAGACATGGAGAAACTTTGGGATTACGTGCTTGACGGAACATTATCTTGTGTTGGTAGCGACCATTCACCTGCAGCAGACGAAGAAAAAGATAATGCAACAAAAGATATTTGGCATGCATGGGGCGGATTAAACGCAATTCAGTTCTTCCTTCCTATGATGTTTGATATGGTTGTTCATAAAAAAGGCTTATGCCCGACATTGATTGCAAAAGTAATGGACTATAATCCGGCAAAAGTATTCGGTCTTTATGGACGTAAAGGTGCGTTTGAACTCGGATTTGACGGGGATATTGTAATTCTTGATCCGGAAAAAGCATGGAAATGTGAACAGGAAAAATTATTGACAAAAGGACATGTGTCTTGCTTTGACGGTTTAGAAGGAAAAGGAGCTCCTGTTTGTACGATCATCAGAGGTAAAGTGGTTGCTGAAGATGGAATGTACAAAGAAGAAGCAATCGGATTTGGTGAATACATTACACCTGTAAAATAATAGACGATCAGAGAAGTAGGAGAGAGTTATGAGTGAAGTAAAAAATGATGTAAAAAAAGAAGCCAGCTCGCTGGCGCCGATTCCGGCAAAAGACCGTATTATGGGTTGGGGCTCCAACACAATGTTATGGTTAGGTGGATGTATTTCCATCGGTACATTGACAATGGGTTCTGCACAGCTTGAAAAAGGGTTGAACTTAATCCAGTTATTTGCAGCCGTATTTCTTGGATCATTGATTCTTGTAATCGGTATTGCGGCAAATGACCAGTTTAGTTACAAAACAGGTGCTCCATATGCCATTCAGTTGAAGAGTGCATTTGGTACAAAAGGAAGTATTGTTCCTGTTATGATTCGAGGATTGCCTGCTATTGTATGGTATGGTTTCCAAACATGGCTTGGAGGAGCAGCTCTGAATAATATTTCTATTGCCTTTTTTGGTTATGACAATATTTGGTTATTCTTTATCTTATTCCAGCTTGTACAGATTTTCCTTTCTATGAAAGGATTCCAAGGAGCGAAATGGGTTGGAAATATTGCCGGAGTTGTAATCTCTATTGCGATGGTCTACTTATTATATATCTGTTTGTCACAGTATGGAGATGTCATCGGAACAAAACTTATGAACAAAGAAGGAACATGGGGAATGCCATTTATCGCAGCTGTCATTGCTTTCTTTGGTAACAGTACAACAGTTATGTTAAATGCGGGTGACTATGCTCGTGAAATGAAATCCGGATATTCTGCAACAAAACGTGGAGCATCTTATTTCCTTGCTATGGTTCCAGCAACAGTATTACTTGGTCTTATTGGTGCGATGGCTTCTACAGCAACAGGAATCGCAAACCCGATCAATGCGTTTGCTCAGATGGTAGATAACAAGCTTGTTCTTGTTGTAACATTAGGATTTATTATCTTTGCACAGTTATCAACAAACCTTGCAAGTAACGTAATTCCACCTGCATATGCATTTATGGATGCGTTTAAGATGAAACATAAAACAGCAGTTATCCTTGTTGGTATTCTTGCAGTTGCAACATGCCCTTGGATTTTAACAAATGATAGTTCTGCAGCAGGACTCGATGTTTTCGTAAAAGTTTATACAGCGTTCTTTGGACCGATTTTTGCAGTATTGATTACAGACTTCTTTGTTCTTCATAAGAGAACATATACAGAAGAAGCTCTTGCAGATCTTTACAACGACAAGGGAGATCACGCTGGTGTAAACTGGGCAGCAATTATTGCCATTGCAGTTGGAGCTGTAATCGGACTTATTAATGTAGATATTTCTTTCTTTACAGCAACAATTCCTACAGGACTTATTTATTACTTCTGCATGAAGAATATGAAGTCATGTGCACGTTTTAGAAAAGGAACAACATTAGAAAAATAAGAAACAGGAGGATATTCTTATGTTTGATGTGTTAATTAAAAATGGAAAAATTGTAACAGCAGATGCAATTACGGAAGGGAATATTGCAGTAAGCGATGGAAAGATCGCTGCAATTTTGGAAAAAGGCGTGGAGCCGGAAGCGGCAAAAGTGATCGATGCGAAAGGGAACTATGTGTTCCCTGGAGCAATTGATACGCATGCACATTTAAATGATCCGGGATTTGAGTGGCGTGAAGATTACGAACATGGAACAGCAGCAGCAGCGCTTGGCGGTTATACAACTGTCATTGATATGCCACTTCAGAATGATCCTTGTATGACTAATGCAGAGGCATTTGATTTTAAAGAAAATAAAGTTTCTCCAAATGCTTACGTAGACTATTGTTTCTGGGGTGGTCTTACAAGCTATAACTTTGGTGATCTGAAAGATTTGGATGAAAAAGGATGTGTATCTTTTAAATCATTTATCGGACCGGTTTCTCCGGATTATGAGTCTTTGAATTATGGACAGGCTATGGAAGCTATGGACATCATCAAACAATTTGGCGGACGTGCAGGTTTCCACTGTGAAGATTACGCAATTATCAAAAATCAGGAAAAGAGAATGAAAGAAGCAGGACGTAATGACTGGAAAGCATTCTTGGAATCACGCCCAGTAGTTGCTGAAATCGTTGCTACAGACGCGATTATTGAAATTGCAAAAGCAACAGGATGTAAAGCGCATATTTGCCATGTATCTCATCCGGCAGTGGCGAAGAAGATCAAAGCCGCTCAAGACGAGGGATATGATATTACAGCAGAGACATGTACACATTACCTTACATTTACATGTGATGATGTTATTGAAAAAGGACCTCTTTACAAATGTGCTCCGATTCTCCAGCCAAAAGAAGCGGTGGAAGAAATGTGGGAATATGTAAAAGCAGGTGTGTTTAGTGGAATTGCTTCCGACCATTCACCATGTTCTTATGATGAAAAATACAATGAAATTCTTGGAAATAAGATTGAGACGGTATTTGATGTATGGGGTGGCTGCTCGGGAATTCAGAGCGGTTTTCAAGCAACATTCAGCGAAGGTGTTGTAAAACGTGGTGTATGCCCGACTGTGATTGCTAATGCAATGTCAGTTCTTCCAGCGAAAGCGTTTGGCATTTACGGTAAAAAAGGTGATATCAAAGTTGGATTTGATGCAGACTTATTGATCGTAGATCCAGAGAAAGAGTGGGAAATCACAAGCGACTCTCTTCTTTATGTGAACAAGATTTCTGCATTTGTAGGATTAAAAGGAAAAGGTCTTCCAGTAATGACATTGGTTCGTGGTAATGTGATTGCAGAAGATGGTAAGATCGTTGCAGAAAAAGGATGTGGAGAACTCGTTAAGAGAATCAAATAAGACGGATATTACGACAGAAGATGAAAGGAGAAAAAGAGAGTGAGTAATATAGTAGAAAATAAAAATTTGAATCCGGAACTTGCTAAAAATGTTGATCCGGATTTACAGCCAACGAAAAAACGTATCATGGGACCTCTTTCCTATGCGGCAAGCTTTATGGGAGGATGCGTATCGATTGGTACTTTCTCTATGGGGGCAGGATTGATTGGTGTTCTTACAGTACCTCAGGCAATTATTGCAATGTGTATCGGATGTCTTGTAATTGCAGTTGCTCTTGCAATTGTTGGCGAGGCAGGACATATTTACGGAATTCCATTTACAGTACAGCTTCGAAGCAGTTTTGGTACTGCAGGTGTAAAAATTCCAGGTGTTCTTCGTGGATTGCCGGCGATCGTATGGTTTGGATTCCAGAGCTGGGTAGGTGCAGGCGCTATCAATAGTTGTTGTAAAATCTTATTTGGTTTTGATAACCTTCCGGTTGTATATGCGTTATTTACATTACTTCAAGTTGCGCTTGCAATCAAAGGATTTGAAGGAATCAAATGGATGGAGAATATTTCCTGCGTATTTATTATCGCAATTCTGATCTACATGTTATATGTAGTAAATACACAGTTCTCTTCAGAAATCGGAAATGTATTTTCTGGTATCAAAGGAACATGGGGAATGCCATTCTGGGCAGCAACAACATCTTTCCTTGGTATTTACTCCACTATGATCATCAATGCATCTGATTATTCAAGAAATGCAACAGATGATATTAAACCGGTAAAAGCAACAAGTATTTATACAGTAGCAATTCTTCCTGTAACATTATTTATGGGACTGATCGGTCTTCTTGTTACAGCAGCAACAGGTAATAGTGATCCTGTAGAAGTATTCTCTACAACAATGAACAGTAAATTCCTTACAGTTGTAACATTACTTTTCATTGCATTTGCACAGGTTACAACAAACGTATTGAACAATATTGTACCTCCTGCATACGTACTTATGGAATCTTTCAAGATGAAATGGACACATGCAACAGTTTTAGTTGGTGTTCTTTCTGCATGTGTAATGCCTTGGAAACTTGTAACAGCTGATTCAGCAGCGGGATTGAACTTGTTTACACAATTCTATTCTGCATTCTTAGGACCGATTTTTGCGGTAATGGCTGTTGACTTCTTCATTCTTCGTAAGAAGAAATTGAATATCAACGATATGTATGATAAGCAAGGCACATTCAAAGGAATTAACTGGGCTGCAATTATTGCTATTTTAGTTGGTTCTGTATGTTCATTATTTATTATGGAATTATCTTGGTACGTAAGCTTAATACCAACAGGACTTGTTTACTACTTCTTAATGAAAACAATGCCATCATCAAAACCATTCTGTAAAGGAACGATTTTTGAACGATAATATTAAGACAGCATAAAAACAGAGTGGAATGCATGATCAGCGTTCCACTCTGTTTGTTTTTAAATGTAAAATTGCAATTAAGATTCACGGGCATGACTTACAGAATTACTTGTACATTGCTCTAGAAAAACAATGGATGAATCCAGAAGAGAACGGGTTGCCGGAATTTCGGTATTGCGATCGAAATCATGTTCGTTGCAAGAAGCAATATACCGCTTAGCATTATATTTACGGCATAACTCCAAAAACTCTTCATAAGGAACATCGGTATCCCCCATGCTGTGTGCGCAGAAAAGCGGGCAAGGAAGTTTGTCGCAAGTGCGGAGAGAATAATCTAAAAGGAAGAATTTTTCTCGACCTTCATAGATTAAGTCTTTCCAACAGCCGTTTTGTCTAGCGTAGACATAGACGCTGTAGTGAGTTTCCAAGTCTCCGGTTGTGTGAAGTTCTTCTGGGACTGCTGTAAGGCAAGAAGCAGAGACTGGGGGAAGAGAACAGTAATATTTACTTGGAGTATGAAACCAGTTATTTACAAGAAATCCATATCCATAGTAAGATAAGATCCCTTTTGGCGGGGCAAGCAGTTCTCCGTGGGCTGCGGCAATCAGACACAGATATGCACCTGCAGAACGTCCCCAAAGAAAATATGGAAGGGATAAGTCGGTATATTTTGTGCAGTTTTCCACATAATGATTGATAGAAGAACAGATATCTTCCATGATGAGGGGGAGTTTTGCGGCAGGAGACAAAGGGTAATCATAAGATATGATTGCGTATCCTGCCTGTGTCATACGAGTAATATGATAATCCGGAAGATCAGCTTTGTCGCCGTATAACAACCCGCCGCCATGAAAATAGAGAAGGGCAGCTTTTGGCACACATTCTGTATCAGAATAAATCATAGCCTTTTTTGAATAGTCATTTTGGTTTAGTTCAAGTTCTTTGATCTGTAGCATATGAACCTCCTAGTGTGTGGTAATCCAAGAATTATAACAGAACTTGGATATCTAAAGTAAAATGTGGTTGAAAAGTAATTTGTTTTTTAACTATAAGTATTATAGCACGATGATTTAGAAAGGAAAGCAGTTTTCTGGAAAAACTAAAGAAATCACAGAATATACAAAATAAATTATAGTAATTTGTTAAAAATTACTATTGCAAAAAATGGTTATTGGAGTGATAATAAAGATATAAAATCTGGTTGACCACAAGATAAAAAATTAACAAAATAATTAAGAAAGAGAGGAACAAAATCATGAGTTACTTAAACAATCAAGTTGGATACAGAGAGGAATTATTAGAAACGCGTTCAGTCATCAAAAAAGACAATTGGGTACTTCTTGAGCCGGACGGACTTGTTAAGAATGCAATCCCAGGATATGAGAACTGTGATGTGACAATTCTTGCTTCACCAGCTATGGGAGCTACTTTCGCGGATTACCTTGTAACAGTACACGAAGGTGGAAAGAACTTAAGAGGAATCGGCGGAGAAGGTATCGAGACATTATTATATGTACTTTCCGGAAAAGTAACTGTGAAGAATGCAGATCAGGAGGCTGAACTTACAGAAGGCGGATATATGTTCTCACCTGCAGGAAATAACATTTGCTTTGAGAATGTAAGCGGTGAGGAAGCAAAATTATTCGTTTACAGACGTAGATATGATGCGATTGAAGGCTACGCTGCACATACCGTAGTTGCGAATACAAATGATATGGAATGGATTGAGTATGAAGGAATGGACAACTGCCATGTAAAAGATTTGCTTCCGGCAGCAGGAGATTTCGGGTTCGATATGAACTTCCATATTTTAAAATTTAAATTAGGTGCTTCTCATGGATATATTGAGACACACATTCAGGAACACGGAATGTATTTCTTATCAGGAAAAGGAATGTACCGTGTAGATGACGAATGGGTACCGGTGAAAAAAGGCGACTACATGTTTTTAGATGCATATTGCCCACAGGCATGCTACGGAGTAGGACGTGGAGAAGACTTGGCATACTTATATTCAAAAGACTGCAACAGAGAAGTGCAGTTATAAGAAAATAAAAAAAGGAAGGTGTTAAAGTTATGAGACTTGCACGTCAAGAATTAAAAGACTTGATGAAAAACAAAATGATGCAGGGGGGCTTATGCGAAGAGCATGCTGAGCAGACTGCAGAAATTTTGACATGGGCACATGAGAGAGGATATGCTTCTCACGGTGCAGTACGTGTAGAGTATTACACAGAGAGAATTGCAAAAGGCGGAATCACTCACAATCCTAACATCACATGGAAACAGACAGGTCCATGCTCCGGTATCATGGATGGAGACAACGGTATTGGATATTATGTAGCTACAAAGGCAACAGAAAAAGCGATCGAGATCGCAAAAGAGAACGGTGTTGCTGTAGTAGGTATGGCTAACGTTTCGCATACAGGTTCTATCGGATACTACACAGAAATGTGTGCGAAAGAAGGACTTCTTGCAATCACATTCTGCCAGTCAGATCCAATGGCAGTACCATATGGCGGAACAGAACCATATTATGGAACAAATCCAATTTCTTTTGCAGCTCCGACAGCAGATGACAGAATCGTAGTATTTGATATGGCTACAACAGTACAGGCTTGGGGTAAAATCCTTGATAAGAGATCTCAGGGAGCAGAAATCCCATCTGATTGGGCTGTAGATGAAGAAGGTATGCCTGTTACAGATCCTCACAAAGTAAATGCTCTTGTACCAATCGCTGGTGCAAAAGGATATGGACTTATGATGATGGTTGACGTATTCTCAGGAATTCTTCTTGGAGTTCCATTTGGAAAACATGTAAGCTCTATGTACCACGATTGTTCAAAAGGCCGTGAACTTGGACAGATGATCATTGTTATGGATCCGGAGAAATTCTGTGGTGCAGAACAGTTTATGAAGAATATGTCCCAGTCATGCGATGAGCTTGGCGAAATGAAAGCAGCTCCTGGATTTGGTAAAGTATACTATCCGGGTGAAAGAGCTGTGATGAGAAGAGACAAAGCTTACGCAGAAGGTGGAATTGAAGTTGTAGATGAATTGGTAGAATATTTGAAGAGTGATGATTTACATTACAACAGATACGACCATAAAAACAGATTTGCCGATTAAGGAGAACAAGATATGTTAAAAACAGTTGTTAAAAAAGGAAGCTATCATGACTCAGTTGTGCTAATGCTTCTCACAAACCATATTTCAGCAATTGAAGGTGTAAAAAAAGTATCTATTATGATGGCAACACCTGCAAACAAAGACATTTTTAAACAGAGCGGATTAGACACAGAAGAATTAATGGCTGCAACAGCAAACGATATGGTCGTTGTTGCTGATATCGAAGATGATGCACTTCTTGATACGATCATGAATGAGTGTGAAGAATTCTTCAAAAAACAGTCTGCAGCAAGCGGAGATAAAAAAGGCGCAGAAAGCGTAAAATCTTGGGATAAAGCGCTTCAGAAAATGCCGGAAGCAAACCTTGCAGTTATTTCAATCCCAGGAGCATATGCAGCATTGGAAGCAGACAGAGCTCTTGATGAAGGATTGAACGTATTCATGTTCAGTGATAACGTAACAATCGAAGATGAGAAAAAATTAAAAGAAAAAGCTCACGAAAAAGGACTTGCAGTTATGGGTCCTGACTGTGGTACTGGTATTATCCAGGGAGTTCCTGTTGCATTTACAAACAATGTAACTCCAGGATCTATCGGAATCATCGGTGCTTCCGGAACAGGTATCCAGGAGCTTACAACAATCATCGACAGATTAGGTGAAGGTGTTACAAATGCAATTGGTATTGGTGGACGTGATTTGAATGCAGCAATCGGCGGAATCACAATGATGGATATGATCGATGCAATGGAAGACGATGATGCAGTAAAAGTACTTGTAATCGTTTCTAAACCACCTGCAAAAGAAGTAAGAGACAAAATCTCTGCAAGACTTTCTAACTTCAGTAAACCGGTTGTTACATTATTTGTAGGTGAAAAACCAGAATACCATGAAGAAAACTTCTATCACGCTTACACATTAGACGAAGCAGCTCGTCTTGCTGTTGGTCTTGTAAGAGGACAGGAGATTCCGGAAGCAGTTGCAGATGTAGACGCATCCACATTCTTCAAAGCAGAAGACGGAAAAACAATCAAAGCTTACTATTCAGGCGGAACACTTGCTAACGAAGCAGCAATGCTCATCAAAGACGCAATGGGATGTAAAGTTCCACCAGAAGATATTGAAGGATATATGCTCCAGTTAGACGGCAACGTAGTAGTTGACCTTGGAGATGACGCATATACACAAGGAAAACCACATCCAATGATCGATCCTGCAAAACGTATTGAATGTATGCAGGAAGCAGTAGATGATGAGACAACAGGGGTTGTTCTTCTTGACATCATGCTCGGATATGGTTCTCATGCAGATATGGCTGGTTCTTTACTTCCAACAATCGTGGAATTAAAAGAAAAAGCTGAAAAAGCAGGAAGAAAAGTATTCTTTATCGCAACAGTATGTGGTACAAGAAGAGACTTCCAGGGATATGATGAAGCAGTTAATAAATTAAAAGAAGTTGGCGTAATCGTTTGTGAAAACAACAAACTTGCTTGCCGCACAGCAATCCGCGCAATCGGAAGAGATTTCGAAGAGCCTGCAAAAGAAATTCGTGCAAAAGAAGTTGTTGCATGTGAAAAAGCAGCTCCATCTGAAAAGCTTCGCGAATTACTTTCTGAGAAACCAAGAATCATCAACATTGGTCTTAAGAGCTTTGCAGAAGTTGTAGAACAGTTTGGTTGCGAAGTGGTTCAGTATGATTGGATGCCACCTGCAGGCGGTAACGTAAAACTAATCAAAACATTAAACTTCTTAAGACACTACGAAGGCATCGATGAGAAAAACCGTGAAGTTATTGCAAAAGTAGTAGGCAGCCAGCCAATCTTAAGAGATAACGTACGTGCGAAAGAAGTAATTCCACAGTTCGCAGAGAACAACGGAAAAGTAATTCTTCACGCTGGTCCTCCGGTAGAATACAAAAATATGCCGGATCCAATGCAGGGATCTTGCGTAGGTGCAGTTATGTTTGAGGAATGGGCTGATTCTGAAGAAGAAGCAAGAAGAATGTTAGAAAACGGAGAGATCAAATTCATTCCATGTCACCACTGCAACGCAGTAGGACCAATGGGGGGTATCACATCTCCAAACATGGCAGTATTTGTTGTAGAAAATGCGACAGACGGACAGAAAGCATACTGTACAATGAACGAAGGTATCGGTAAAGTTCTTCGTTTCGGCGCTTACGATGAAGAAGTTGTAAACAGACTTCGTTGGATGAGAGACGTATTAGGACCAACACTTGGAAAAGCGCTTCGTTCTATGGAAAATGGTCTTGCAGTAAATCCATTGGTTGCAAAAGCAGTAGCAATGGGTGATGAATTCCACCAGAGAAACATCGCAGCTTCTCTTGCTTTCTTAAAAGAAGTTGCTCCAATCATCACAGCAATGGATATGGACGACAAAGATCGTTATGACGTAATCAAATTCTTAGCAGATACAGATCAGTTCTTCCTGAACATCATGATGGCAACAGGAAAAGCGGTTATGGATTCTGCAAGAAAAGATACAGACGGAACAATCGTTACAGCAATGTGCCGTAACGGATATGAATTCGGTATCCGTATCGCAGGTATGGGTGACGAATGGTTCACAGGTCCGGTTAATACACCACAGGGACTTTACTTCACAGGATATGATGCAGAAGATGCATGTCCGGATATGGGAGACAGTGCAATCACTGAAACATTTGGTGTAGGTGGTATGGCAATGATCGCAGCTCCTGCAGTTACAAGATTCGTTGGAGCAGGCGGATATGAAGATGCACTCAGAACAAGTAATGAGATGATGGAAATCGTCATCGACAGAAACCCGAACTTTACAGTTCCAACATGGAATTTCCAGGGAATCTGCTTAGGTATCGATGCAAGATTAGTTGTTGAAAAAGGTATCACACCGGTAATCAACACAGGTATCGCTAACAAAGTAGCAGGAAAAGGACAGATTGGTGCTGGTACAGTTCATCCTCCGATCGAGTGTTTCGAAAAAGCTATCGTAGCATACGCTAAGAAACTTGGATTCGAGGCATAAGAATAATAAAGAGGAGGCAGCTATGAAGAAGAAAAAAGTTGTCATTGCTCTTGGGGGAAATGCCTTAGGAAAAGACATTGAAGAGCAAAAAGAAGCAGTTGCGAAGACTGCGAAAGTTATTGTAGATCTTGCAGAACAGGGATTGGATATCATTGTTACGCATGGAAACGGTCCTCAGGTAGGAATGATCCAGAACGCAATGGACAACCTGGTAGTAGCAGGAGAGACAGATAAACAGATCCCGCTTCCGACATCGGTTGCAATGAGTCAAGGATATATCGGAATTGATTTGCAGAATGCGATCAAATACGAATTACACAATCGACAGATTGATGGAAAAGTATCTACAATCTTGTCTCAAGTAGAAGTGGATCCAAATGATGAAGCCTTTGAGAATCCGACAAAACCAATCGGAAGATTCCTGACAAAGGAAGAGGCAGATAAAAACGAAGCAAATGGTGTGAAATGCATGGAAGATGCAGGAAGAGGATACCGAGTAGTTGTAGCTTCTCCGATGCCAATGAGAATTCGTGAACTTGAAACAATTAAGACACTGGTAAATGCCGGACACATCGTAATTACATGCGGTGGCGGCGGAATTCCGGTAGTAAGTGATAAGGACGGAAGATTAGTAGGAACAAACGCAGTCATCGATAAAGATAATGCAAGTAGTCTTCTTGCTGCACAGCTTGGAGCAGATTATCTTGTGATCCTGACCGCTGTAGAAAAAGTTGCAATCAATTGGGGAAAAGAAAATCAGGAATGGCTTTCTGACATCTCCGTAGAACAGGCAAAAGAATACATTGCCGAGGAACAGTTTGCAAAAGGCTCCATGCTTCCGAAAGTAGAAGCTGCCATTCGATTTGCAGAATCTGCTCCGGGACGCCGTACTCTGATTACACTACTGGACAAAGCTGCTGACGGAATTGCCGGCAAGACAGGTACTGTAATACATTCTTAAAAGCAATGCCGGGATCTGATCCCGGCATACTTTAAAAGGAATGAGTAATTAGGAGATGGAACATGAATATACCAACAAATCTATTTATGTGGATAATGGCATTTTTGCCGATTATCGCACTATTAGTATTAATGATAAAATTTCAGTGGGGAGCAACGGAAGCAGCGCCAATCGGTCTGTTGATCACGATCATCACAGGAATAGTATTTTATAAAGCAGACATGAAACTTATTGCTGCCGAAAGTGCAAAAGGAATCTGGAGCGCACTTATTATTCTCATCATTGTCTGGACCGCCATACTGATGTATCAGGTTGGTGAAGAAGCAAAAGCGTTTGTAGTCATTAAAAATGGAATGAGAAAACTTTTACCAAATGAACTTCTTCTTGTGATTGCAATGGGTTGGATTTTTGAAAGTTTTCTTCAGGGAATTACTGGATTTGGAGTTCCGGTTGCAGTAGGAGCTCCGCTTTTGATTGGAATTGGAGTAAAACCGATGTGGGCAGTTATCCTGCCGCTTCTTGGTCAAGCTTGGGGTAATACATTCGGTACATTAGCCGCAGCTTGGGATTCACTTGCGATGTCAGCCAATCTTGCAGCAGGAAGCAAAGAATACTTAGTAACTGCTCTTTGGACAGCTGCATTTATCTGGTTCTGGAATGCAATTACAGGATTTGCAATCTGCTGGTTCTACGGAAAAGGAAAAGCGTTGAAAAAAGGATTTTTGGCAGTCGCAATTATGTCCTTGATTCAAGGAGGAGGAGAACTTCTTTTAACACAAGTAAATACAACACTTTCTTGTTTCCTTCCATCATGCGTATCCTTAGTTGTATTGTTGTTACTTGGTAGAACAAAAATGTACAAAGAAGAATGGTGTATAGAAGACAGCGCTTTAATGAACCGTGAGTTCACAGAGCAGAGTACCGAGGAAGGACCTTCAGATATGACATTGGTTCAGGCATTTGTACCATATTTCTTATTATCTGCACTTACATTGATCGTTTTACTTGTAAAACCGATTAATACAGCATTAAGTCAAGTACAGTTTGGACTTCCATTCCCTGAAACATCGACAGGATATGGTTATGTGAATGCGGCATCAGAGTGTTTCTCACCGTTCCAGCCATTTACTCATGCTAGTATGTTTTTATTTATTTCTTCTATCATTGGTCTTGTATACTACAAATACAAAGGCTGGATCAAAGAAGGCGGAGTCAAGAGAATTTTTGTAAAATCTGTGACTATGACGATGCCATCTGGTATTGCGGTAATCGGACTTGTGATCATGTCAAAGATTATGAGTGGAACAGGACAGACAGTAGTACTTGCAAATGGAATTGCTAATGTTCTTGGTAAAGTATACGTAGTATTTGCACCATTTGTAGGGCTTCTTGGTACATTTATGACAGGAAGTAACATGAGTTCTAATATTTTATTTGGAGATTTCCAAATGCAGACATCTGCTCTTCTTGATGTGAATTCTGCAGCAGTATTAGGCGCTCAGTCTGCCGGTGGAGCGATTGGAAGTGCGGTAAGTCCGAGCAAGATCATTCTTGGAACTACGACTGCTAATATTCTCGGAAGTGAAGGCGCGGTAATGAAAAAGATCATCGGAATTACTGTGCCGGCGACAATTGTGATCGGTGGAATCTTGTATGTACTGGTTGCGCTATAAGCAGGAACGGATAGGAGAGTAAAAATGGAAAAACAGAGTTTTTTTAAAACAAAAGCTGGCGGACTGACTCTTGCATTTATCGTGATCATGATCGCATTCGCAGTGATCATGGCAGGACTTGGAATGTCAAATAATATGTTATGTACGATTGGATTTATTATGATTGTTGTAGCCATGCTTTATTCTCCGGTGAAGGTATTTATTATCGACCGGAAAAAATAAAGAAAATAAAAATATACGATCAATTATTAGTAATTGAGAAAGGAAATTCATATGGGAATCGGAATTGATGAAATTATTGGAAGAGTTGCAACGAACTTAGAACACTTAAAACAGTACACAGCTACACCTGGTGACGGATGTACACGTTTACCATTTACAAAAGAAGCAAGAGATGCTGTGAATTACCTGACAAAGGTTATGCAGGAAGCAGGTATGGAAGTGCACGAAGATGCTGCCGGCAATGTGATCGGTATCATGAAAGGGGAAAACCCGGACGCTCCATGTGTTATGATGGGATCTCACTATGATTCTGTTGTAAACGGTGGAGATTTTGACGGTATTGCAGGTGTGGTATGTGCAATTGAAGTTGCAAGACAGTTAAGAGACAACGGAGTTGCTCCAAAGCGCAATTTTGTAGTAGTTGGTTTCTGTGATGAAGAAGGTATGCGTTTTGGAACAGGATATTTTGGATCCGGAGCAATGCTTGGAAACCGTGACGTAGAATACTGCAAACAATTCAAAGATAAAGATGGAGTTTCTATCTATGATGCAATGGTTGGATACGGACTTGTTCCGGAGAAGATCGAAGAAGCAAAATGGCCGGAAGGTTCTATTGGACACTTCCTGGAAGCTCACATCGAGCAGGGGCCGGTTCTGGATGCAGAGAACATCGAACTTGGATTGGTAGAAGGAATTGTAGGAATTCAGAGATATCAGGTTACAGTACACGGAAGAGCAGACCATGCAGGAACTACTCCGATGGATATGCGTATGGATGCAGTAGATGCTGCAACAAAAGTAATCTCTAAAATCCCTGATTGGGCAAGAGAAAAAGCAGACGGAACAGTTGCAACAACAGGATTTATTAAGACAGTGCCAGGTGGTATGAACATCGTTGCAGAAGAAGTAGAATTTACAGTAGATATTCGTTCTATGAACAACGACAATATCAATGATATTGCCAACAGAATCCGTGCTGCATTGGATCGCGAAGTAAAAGCGATGGGCGGAAGCTATGAGATCCAGACAAAGCTTGTTATCACACCGGTATTCCTTTCTAAGGAGATGTTAGAAGTGATGGAAGAAGGATGTAAGAAACACGGCTTCAGCTACAAATATCTTCCAAGTGGAGCAGGACATGACGCATTGGAGATTGGACAGGTAATCCCAACAGTTATGTTATTCGTTCCAAGTAAAGACGGAAGAAGCCACTGCCCGGTAGAATTTACAAAATACAGCGAGTTCGCAAAAGCGACAGTGATCATGACAGAACTTGCTACAAAATTATTAGAGCAGTAAGATAAAAAGAAAAAAGGTAGTAATATTAAGACGCCGGAATAATTGGAGGGAAAGCTTTTGAATTCCATATATAGGAAAGAGAATCTCCGTATTTTAAGAAGACATCTGGGTCTTACCCAGAAAGAATTTATTACCCAATTCTTAAGTGATAATGAGAAAACGATGAGCATTGCAACATTTTCTAATTTGGAAGCAAAGGGTGGAACAAGACTCAACGATGTCATTCTGAAAACAGCAGATAAGATTTCGGTTGATCCGATGATATTTGCAATGGATTCGAAGGAATTTGCGGAACAATTAAGTTCACTTTTGCCAAATGAGAAGGATATGAAGCAGATTCAGAAGCAAGGAGCCAAGAAGAACGGAATCAATCATTTAATCAATCAGTTGACAATGTATTTTGCACAGCAAGTGATGGATGGCAAATTAAAAAAAGGGGATAAGATTGAGTCAGACAGAGAGCTGGCGGCGATGTTGAATGTAGGACGTTCGGCGATCCGAGAAGCGATGAAAGTGTTGGATGTATTGGGAATGGTAGATATCAGGCCAGGACAAGGTACATATATCAGCAGTAATGAGGCGGACTTTTTTATCATTCCATTGTCATGGTCCTTGTTTTTAAATGGAAGCCAAATTGAAAATATTATTACGGTTCGTAATCTTTTGGAGACGAAGGCCGCGGAGCTTGCGGCAAAGTGTCAGGACGTGAATTGTCTTCACGAGCTATCTCGAATCTCTCACAAGATGCAGAAAGCTCTTTTAGAAGGAAATCACAATGATTTTTTAGAGGGAGATCTTGATTTTCACATTTGTATTGCGAGATGTTCCGGCAATGATGTGATCTATACGATGATACAAACGATCAGTAATCTGATGCGCCATGTGAGTGGAACCGGGATGATCTACGAGGAACAAGTGAAAGAAATCTACAATGAACACCAAAAAATATATGGTTCAATTCTGATGCATGATGCGGATGCGGCAAGAGAAGCGATGAGCATTCATCTATCCAAATCAAAAATGAGATATCGTTATCGATAAGATATGCGGCACAATACGAAAAAGTATTGTGCCGTTTGTATTGCTGTGGTATTGTGATATTAGATGCTAAAAGTAAGTAATAAAGGAGAGAAGATATATGGCTTTGGAAGATTATGCGAAAGCATATAGAATGGGGAAAAAAGATTATCAGTACCGTTTGCTCCACGGGATGCAGCCAACGTTGGAAGTTTTAGATGATATACTTCCGACAAAGGGTTCTTATTCAGAAGTTCCGCTTGGTGTTGTGCAGATTCCGCTCGATCAGATTGTAGGAACAAAGAACGGAGGCAGGAGCTCTGCTTTTGCCGGAAATTTTATGCCAATCTTAGATGATCATTCTGAATTTGCTTTAAAGTGGTCAAAATTAGATGATGCGCATATCAATGAAGGAATCAGAGATCCGATTAAAGCGTATGAATACATGAACCGTTTCTATGTAGAGGAAGGTAATAAGCGGGTTAGCGTGATGAAATTTTACGGGGTTGTGTCCATTCCGGGAAATGTAACCCGTATCGTTCCGAAACGTACCAATGAAAAAGAAAACATCATATATTATGAGTTTATGGATTTCTATGAGTTGTCGCAGATCAATTATATATATTTTTCAAAAGAAGGAAGTTTTCAAAGACTTCAGTTTGAAGTGGGAAAACAGCCGTGTGAAAAGTGGAGCCAGGATGATCGCCTGGAATTTAGTTCGATTTTTGCACGCTTTACAGCAGAATACCGTGCAAAAGGAGGAGATAAACTTTCTATCACAGTAGGAGATGCTTTTCTTTCCTTTATTACGCTATATGGATACAAAGAGGTTTGTGAAAAAACAACAAAAGAACTGAAGACGTTGATTACAAAAAGTTGGGAAGAATTTGAGTTGCTGGAAAAAGATGATGTGATCGCATTGAAAATGAGTCCAAACAAAGAGAAGTCCCCGCTGTTAAATCGTCTCCTTCCAATGGGAAATCAACGATTGAAAATAGGATTTATTTATGAGAAGAAAGCAGTATCTTCTGCATGGACCTATTCTCATGAACTCGGACGTTTACATTTGGAACAGACGTTTCCGGAGGAGGTAACAACATGCTACTATGATAATGTGACCATAGATAGTGTGGATGATGCCATTGAATCCATGATCCAAGAAGGATGCGATATTGTATTTACAACAACGCCGGCGTTTGTGCAGGCAAGTGTTAAGGCTGCTATTGCACATCCGACAATCCGAATATTGAATTGCTCTTTGAATACGTCTCACAGATATATTCGTACCTATTATGCGAGAATGCATGAAGCTAAATTTTTAATGGGAGCTTTGGCGGGTGCGATGGCTGAGAATGATAAGATTGTATATGTTGAGGATTATCCGATCTATGGTTCTATTGCAAATATCAACGCATTTGCAATAGGAGCGAAGATGATCAATCCAAGAGTAAAAGTGTACTTGGAATGGACCAGCAAAAAAGATGTAGATATTCAGGAAGAAATCCAAAAGATTGCACCAGACTATATCTCCGGAAAAGATATGGTTATACCGGAAGAAGGTTCTAGATTATTCGGCTTATTTAGTATGCAGGACGGACAACCAAGAAATCTGGCGATGCCGCTTTGGCATTGGGGAAAATTCTACGAACAATTGATTCGTACTATTATGAACGGAACATGGAAATACGATGATGATCCGTCCGATTTACAGGCAATCAATTATTGGTGGGGAATGTCTTCCGGTGTGATCGATGTTATTTGTTCGCATAATCTTCCGATGGGAACAAAACGTCTTATGGATTTGTTGAAGAAGGTGATTGCGTCCGGGGAATTCAATCCATTTACAGGAATTTTATATTCACAGGACGGAATCGTACAAGATGATCCAAAACGTACATTAACTCCGGAAGAGATTATTACAATGGATTGGCTGGCAGAAAATGTAATCGGCAGCATTCCGAAGGCAGAGGAATTAAAAGAATACTACAGACCTGTATTTTCCCAGCAGGGTGTAGAACAAGTGAAAGGCATATAGTTCTATGAGAATACTAGCGATAGCAGATGAAGAATCTTCATATTACTGGGATTATTTTGAGAAAAGTAAATTAGAAGGAATTGACTTGATCATCTCCTGTGGAGATTTAGATCCCCATTATCTGTCTTTTTTGGCAACATTTACGTCAGCTCCGGTTCTTTACATTCATGGAAACCATGATGTAAAATACGATACTGTAAATCCAGATGGATGTATCTGCATTGATGATGACATTTATGTTTATAAAGGAATACGGATTCTTGGGCTGGGAGGTTCAATGCGTTATAAGCCGGGTTCTTACCAATATACGGAATGGGAAATGAAACGAAGAATCCGTAGACTTTGGTTTAAATTGTTGCGAAGAAAGGGATTTGATATCCTTGTTACACATGCGCCGGCATATCAACTGAATGATGGAAGAGATCTTCCGCATCAGGGGTTCCGTTCATTTATCAAGTTGATAGAGAAATATAAACCAAGAATATTTTTACATGGTCATGTACATTTGTCTTATGGCAGGGGACATAAAAGATATGACAAATATCAAGAGACCCATGTGATCAATGCTTACGAGCGATGTGTGTTTGATTATGAAGATGAAGATCTTGAAGAACATGTTCATTAAGTGATAAATGAAAGGAGGGCTTGCCCTCCTTTCGTGATGTTGTGCAGAAAAAATGACGGTTTATACATAAAAAACGACAGTTCATACAAAGTCTCTTGTTTTTTTCTTGAAAAAATATAAACTAAAGGCATAAAGAAAACGGTCATTCCAATCGTGGAATGAAAGAAGAGGGAAAGGTGAAGAAAATGGAAAACAAAAAGAAATTCTCCATTTCTCTGACAACGCAGATTCTGCTTGCTACGATCGGTGGTATTGTGTTTGGTAGCATAGTCGGAGAATGGGCAGGAAACTTGAAGTTTATCGGTGACATCTTTATTCGTTTGATTCAGATGTCCGTTGTACTTCTTGTAATGTCATCTGTTGCTGCGGCAGTCGGTGGCGGAGATGGAAAAGATGTAGGTAAGATGGGATTTCACACATTTAAATGGATCATCTTATTTACCATTGTATCAGCAGGACTTGGAGTTGCACTTGCAATGATCGTAAAACCGGGTGTGGGAGTGCCGCTTGGAAGCGCGGAAACTATTCAAGGAGCAGAGGTAGTAGAGACTTCTCTTCAGAGTACACTTCTTGGTTTTGTACCAACAAATATCATTGCATCTATGGCAGAAAGTGCAATGGTACCTTGTATCGTATTTGCATTATTCTTTGGTGTTGCAATGGGTGCGTACACAAAGCAGACAGGTAATACGAACATGATCGATTGGGTAAAAGGAATCAACACAATCGTAACGAACATTATCAAACTTGTTATGAATGTAGCACCAATCGGTATCTTCTGTTTATTAGCAGACGTATCCGGACGTATTGGGTTTAAAGTTATCAAATCAATGGCTGCATTCTTACTTGTATTATTGATCGGTGATTTGATTCAGTTCTTAGTCTACGGACCACTCACAGCAGCCATTTGTAAAGTGAATCCGGCAAAGATGCCGAAGAAGTTTTCGAAGATGTCTATCATGGCTCTTACAACAACTTCCGGTGCAATCTGTCTTCCGACAAAGATGGAAGATGCAGTTACAAAATTCGGTGTAAGTCGTAAAGTAGCTGACTTCACAGGTCCGATCACAATGTCTATGAACAGTTGTGGAGCTGCGCAGTGTTATGTAGTTGCGATTTTCTTCATGGCACAGGCAACGGGAATCGAACTTTCTATGTTCCAAATGGGTATGGCAATTTTGTTATCCTGCTTAATGTGTATGGGAACTATTTCTGTACCAGGTGGTTCTATCATCGTGTACACATTCCTTGCATCTACATTGGGACTTCCATTAGACAGTCTTGCTGTATTGATCGGTATTGACTGGTTCGCAGGTATGTTCCGTACATTAATGAATGTAGACGTAGATGTTATGGTTGGTATGCTCGTTGCAAATAAACTAGGAGAGCTTGACAGAGACGTATATAACGAGACAAAAACTGTTACATATTAATTAGACAATCAGAATAATAAATCATACATAACTCTTGAGGGATGCCCGTTTTTGGGCATCCCTCTTCCTTTATGCCGTAGGATTTCCTGTGGAATTTTATGCCGAAAAAAGAGAAAATGTGGTAGAATAGAAACAGACCAATTCGGAGGAACAGAAGATGGATATCAAAGAACTGGCTTTTAATATTACAATGAATATTTGCCTTTTGTCTGTTATAGCGGCAACATTATCGAAAATAAAGTTTATACAGGAATTGATTTTGCAGGAAAAAAGGAAGTTCAAGGGTGATTTTCTTTTATCTGTTGTGTTTGGAAGCATTATTACAGTTGCAACATATACAGGGACAATGATCGGCGATTATAATATGAATACCAAGGTAATCGGAGCGCTTGCAGCTGGTTTGCTGGGAGGTCCGCTTGTAGGGATTTACTCTTCGCTTCTTGGTTGCATTTATGTGTATTTCTTCTCGCCTCATCCTGCGTTTGCGCTCCCTTCAGCATATGCGCTTTTGTTGGTTGGAATGCTGGGAGGAGGATTTTATCCGTATTTTCAGCGGGGAAAGTGGAAATATAAAGACTTATTTATTTTGACTTGTTTTGCGGAAATAGTAGAGATGATTTGCTTACTGCGCTCTTCGATGTCTGTGCAAGTTGCGTTGGAAACGGTTCTCGAGATCAGTATACCGATGATTCTTTTGAATTCGATCGGAATGTTAATCTTTATATCCAGTTTTAATACAGTGTTTGTCTGTCAAGAATTGGAAAGTACAAAACAGTTGCAAAGGGCGTCTGCTCTGGCTAAAAAGTGTCTTCCACTCTTAAAAGAAGGATTACATCGAAAAGAGAATATAGAAAAGATGGCCAGGGAGATTATGGAAGGAACGGACTGGGTAGGCGTTATGATTACGGATGAGACAACCGTATTGGAGTGGCAGCAAAAAGATATGAAGTTCCAGCCAAAAGAATCTATTACATTCCCTTCTGTAGCGGAGAAGGCGATGAATAGTGGAAAGATGGCGATGCTATATAGTGTTCCAAAGAATGATCCCTGGTATGATTGGATTGGGGAATATTCTATTTTAGCAGAACCATTTATGATTAATGATACAGCAATAGGGTGTCTTCTCGTATGGGTAAAGAAGCAGTTTGTGTTCCACCAAAGTGATGTAGAACTGTTGCACAACTTTGGACTTTTGGCGTCTTCGCAGTTGGCGATGGAAAAATTAGAAAAACAGGTGCAGATGCGTCAGAAAGCAGAATTTCAAGCTTTACAGTTTCAGGTAAATCCACATTTCCTTTTCAATGCATTGAATACCATTTCCAGCGTATGCAGAGAAAATCCTACAAGAGCCAGAGAATTACTTCTTACATTAGCAGAATATTTCCGATACAATCTTGGAAGCGGAGCGTATATGGTACCGCTGGAAGAAGAACTGGAACATGTGCAGGATTATTTGGAGATTGAAAAAGCGCGTTTTGAAAAAAATTTAATCGTAACATATGAATTAGAAGAAGATATGAGTATTTTAATTCCAACCTTGATCCTTCAGCCAATTGTAGAGAATGCAGTTCGACATGGAAGAAGTATGGATGGAAAACGAGTAGTTATGATTACGGTAACGAACGAATCCGAATGCTTTACAGTCAAAGTTAGGGATAAAGGAGTCGGTTTCCCGGCAGAAGTGTTACGGAAACTGGAAGCCGGAGAAGAAATCGGAAAAAGTATTGGACTTACCAATGTCCATAAAAGGATGAAAAATATCTATGGAGAGCAGAATGGACTTCACATTGAAAATATGGAAGATGGAGGAAGTTGTGTGACAATGAGATTCATGAAAGGAACGGTGAAAAAGGAATGGCGATAAGAATCGCAATCGCAGATGATGAACGTCCGGCAAGAAGCGAAATGATACATCAGCTCCAGGAATTGATTGCTGATGTGGAGATACTGGAAGCAGATTCCGGAGCGGCAGTATTGGATCTTGTTACGGAGCAGGATGTCGATTTATTGTTTTTAGATATTAATCTGGGAGATATCCAAGGAACGCATCTTGTCAAAGTATTAAAAAGAATCCGGCCAAATATGAAAGTTGTATTTGTAACGGCGTATTCGGAATATGCTGTAGAGGCTTTTGAATTAGAAGTCAATGATTATATTATGAAACCATTTAGCCCGAAACGTTTAAAAAGAGTGTTAGATAAGTGTCTTAGAAAAGAACAAAAAGAACAGCAGGTATCGGAAGAATTTCCAATCGAAGAGGCAGAACTTCGAAGGCTTGCTATCAGTTGTGAAGGAAAAACTGTGTTTGAAGATATTCGTGATATTGTGTTTATAGAGACATGTAACAGAGGATGTACAATCCATGTAAAAGGAAAAGAGTATTACGAGGGAAAGACAATTGGGGAGTACGAGAAAAAGTTAGAAGGGAAACGTTTTTTCCGTTGTCAGAAAAGTTATTTGATTAACTTGGATCAAGTAAAAGAGGTATTCCCTTGGAAAAATAGTGCATTTGGAATTCGAATGAATGGCTATGAATCTGAGATTCTTCCGGTAGCAAGAGATAAAATGAAGATGATTCGTCATCTTCTAGGCTTGTAGAAAAGAGGGTTTGGCATTGTGAATAAAAAACATGCGAAACCCTCTTTCTTTTTATAAAAACATGTGTCTTGTCACATGTAAAAACGAGTGTTATAATTGTGTAAGCTGATACAAGGAGAGGAAAATCATGGAGATTGTAGAAAAGATAAAAAAATTAAAAGAAGAGAAGAATGCAGTTATACTGGCACATTATTATGTGGAACCGGAAATACAGGAGAATGCAGATTATATTGGGGATTCCTTCTATCTGAGTAAGATTGCAGTAGGGTTGAAAGAACAGACCATTGTATTTTGCGGTGTGTCCTTCATGGGAGAGAGCGCGAAGATTTTGAATCCAAATAAAACGGTATTGATGCCGGATCTGTCAGCAGATTGTGCGATGGCACATATGGCAGATGCTGAGACAATTCAAAAAATGCGTGATACATATGAGGATTTGGCAGTCGTATGTTACATCAATTCTACCACAGAATTAAAGCAGCATTCCGACGTGTGCGTGACATCGGCAAATGCAGTTAAAATCGTGAAAGCGCTGCCGAATAAAAATATATTCTTCATTCCGGATAAGAATTTGGCACGCTTTGTTGCAGAACAGGTTCCGGAGAAGAACTTTGTATTTAACAAAGGATTTTGTCCAATACATGATAAGCTATGTTTGGAAGAAGTGTTGAAAGCAAAAGAAGAACATCCGGAGGCAGAGATTTTGACACACCCGGAATGTGCGCAGGCAGTTTGTGAAATATCGGATTATATCGGAAGTACTTCCGGGATTATCAATTATGCAGGAAAAAGTGACAAAAAAGAATTCATTATCTGTACGGAAAACGGAGTGCGTTATGAACTTGAGAAGGAAAATCCGGAGAAGAAATTTTATTTTACCAAAACAGAGCCGATATGTTTGGATATGAAACGGATTACATTAGAGAAAATAGCGCACGTTTTGGAAACTGGTGAAAATGAAGTTCATGTGACAGAAGAGCTTCGTGAAAAGTCGGGAAAAGCATTGTCCAGAATGTTGGAACTGGCAAAATAATTTTGGAGGAATGGGAAAATGGAATTACAGGCTGATGTAGTCATTGTCGGTACAGGAGTAGCCGGATTGTTCGCTGCATTATCGTTACCACGAGAGAAAAAGATTATGATGTTGACAAAGTCAGATGCAGAAAGCAGCGACTCTTTTCTTGCACAGGGAGGAATCTGTGTTATGAGAGACGAGAATGATTATGATGATTTTATGGAAGATACCATGAAAGCAGGACACTATGAGAATCGGAAAGAATCGGTAGATATTATGATAAAAGGTTCTAGAGAAGTAATTGATGATTTGATCGCTTATGGTGTGGAATTCGAAAGAAAAAACGGAGAGCTTGCTTATACAAAAGAAGGCGCACATTCGAAGCCGAGAATCTTGTTTCATAAAGATATCACCGGAAAAGAGATTACAAGTAAGCTGTTAGATCGGGTCAGAGAGCTTGAAAATGTTGTGATCTACGAATATACAACGATGACAGATATTATCGAAGAACAGGGAGAGTGCGTTGGAGTTCGCGCGGAGAATGAAAAGGGAGCATTGGAGATTTTTGCAAAGGATACGATTTGGGCAACCGGTGGAATCGGCGGAAGATATACACATTCCACAAACTATCCACATCTGACAGGAGATGCTCTTGAGATTGCGAAAAAGCATGGAATTCGTTTGGAACATTTGGATTATGTGCAGATCCATCCAACGACCTTGTATTCCAAGAAACCGGGACGTAGATTTTTAATCTCGGAATCTGTCAGAGGAGAAGGAGCTGTACTTTATAATAAAGACAAAGAACGCTTTGTAAATGAATTGTTGCCAAGAGACGTAGTATCAAAAGCAATTCATGAACAGATGGAAAAAGACGGGACAGATCATGTGTGGCTTTCCATGGAACACATTCCAAATGAAATGATCCTGGAACATTTCCCGAATATTTATAAGAGATGTCTGGAAGAAGGATATGATGTGATGAAAGAATGTATTCCGGTTGTTCCGGCGCAACACTATTTTATGGGAGGCGTTTGGGTAGATTCGGATAGCCATACTTCTATGGGGCATTTGTATGCAGCAGGCGAGACAAGCTGTAATGGTGTACATGGGAAAAACAGACTTGCAAGCAATTCTTTGTTGGAAAGTATCGTATTTGCAAAACGTGCGGCAAAAAAGATTCAGGAAGGTTAAGGAAAAGGAGACAAACTTATGAATAGAATTACAATGGAATTACAAGCAGATGAATTGATTAAATTGGCGCTGAGAGAGGATATTTCCAGTGAAGATGTGACAACGAATTCTGTAATGAAAGAAGCAGTAAAAGGGGAAGTAGAACTGATCTGTAAACAGGACGGAGTGATTGCAGGCTTAGATGTGTTCAAAAGAGTGTTTGAGCTTTTAGATGATACGGTGGAAGTCGAGCTTTATTGCAAGGACGGAGATGAAGTAAAAAATAAACAGTTGATGGGAAAAGTGACAGGAGATATCCGTGTATTGTTATCCGGAGAACGTGTTGCTTTGAATTATTTACAGAGAATGAGTGGAATTGCAACATACACACGCTCTGTGGCAGCATTACTGGAAGGAACCAAGACAAAACTTTTGGATACGAGAAAGACAACACCGAATATGCGTATTTTTGAAAAATATGCTGTGCGCGTCGGAGGAGGATTTAATCACAGATACAATTTGTCGGATGGAGTTCTCTTGAAGGATAATCATATCGGCGCTGCAGGAAGCGTTACAAAGGCAGTGCAGATGGCAAAAGAGTATGCGCCGTTTGTTCGTAAGATTGAAATTGAAGTTGAGAACCTTGAGATGGTGAAAGAAGCGGTAGAAGCAGGCGCTGATATTATCATGCTCGATAATATGTCACCGGAAGAGATGAGACAGGCAGTTGAGCTGATTGCAGGACGTGCAGAGACAGAATGCTCCGGAAATGTGACAAAAGAGAATATCAGCAACGTTACTGCAGTAGGAGTAGACTATATCTCCAGTGGAGCGTTGACTCATTCTGCTCCGATACTTGACATTTCATTAAAAAACCTTCATTCTATAGAATAAAGGGACACGGTTTTACCGGAAAAGGGAGGAAGTGCATGCCTATGACAGGTTCGGAAAGAAGAGAGGCAATCGTAAAACAGATTCAGGAGAGTAACAATCCCATTCCTGCAAAGAAGCTGGCTGCGGATTATGACGTAAGCCGTCAGGTCATTGTACAGGATATTGCCTTGATTCGTGCGGCAGGATATGATATCATTTCTACGAATCGAGGGTATATTTTGAACGAACCGAAGACTGTAAGCAGAGTCTTCAAGGTGCACCATACTGACGAACAGCTTGAGGAAGAATTGTATGCAATTGTAGATCTGGGTGGCTGTGTGGATAATGTAATGGTAAATCACAGAGTGTATGGACATATGGAGGTATCACTCATGATACACTCCAGAAGACAGGTGGGAGAATTTCTGGAAGATATCAGAAATGGGAAATCCAGTCCACTAAAAAACATCACGTCTAATTATCATTATCATAAAGTGAGCGCAGATAGTGAACAGACATTAAATCTGATAGAAGAAGATTTGAAAAAAAGAGGATTCCTGGTAGCATAACCGGGAATCCTTTTTGAGATAGGAAGGGGAGAACAGAACGTTGATCTCCTTATTCTTTACACACATCTACCCACTCTACGGCATGGGATAACTGTTCCAAGTCATCACAAGTAAGTTCGATTGCAGAATTGGAACTTCCTGCTGCAGGGAATACGGTATCAAATCGTTTCATAGAAAGATCCAAATATGTTTTAGTGCCTTCCGGATTGGCAAATGGACAGACGCCGCCTACAGCATGCCCTGTCAGTCGTTCTGCGTCTTCGAGGGAGAGCATTTTTGCTTTCAATCCAAATGTATGTCGGAATTTTTTGTTGTCGATTTTCATATCTCCGGCGGTAACAACGAGAAAAGCATGTTCACCATTTTTTTCATAAAAGGAGAGTGTTTTTGCAATTCTTGCAGGTTCCACACCAACCGCAATTGCCGCTAACTCTACGGTTGCACTGGAAGTGTCAAATTCCAGGATGTCCTCCTCACGATTGTATTGTTTCAAATATTCTCTTACTTTTTCAATAGCCATAGTAGTTTTCTTCCTTATTTATTTGACAGTCATAGAGGAATCTGTCTGTTTTTACTATACGACAAATTGAAAAACACGTCAATACGAGGTATAATAGTTGCATATGCAGATCACTTGATAAGAGTAAAATGAATGGAGAAAAGGAGAATACTATGGATGCAAAATTAAGCTGTATTGATTGTGCAGTCAAAAACTGTGATAAAATGGATAAGACATTTCCGGAATTCTGTCTTACAACAAATATGGACACGGAAGTATTAAATGAAGCGATGGAGCTTTATAAGGATGAAGAGAATCATAAAGTGACGGTTGCCGCTGCAACGGTAGAGACAGATTATTATTGTCAGATGACAAGAGTGGAAGAAATCGCTGAGTTTGCAAAAAGAATGGGATATAAGAAAATCGGGATTGCCACTTGTGTAGGTCTTTTGGCAGAAGCCAGAACGGCAGCAAAGATTTTCCGTCATAAAGGTTTTGAAGTGTTTGGAGTTGCATGTAAAGCAGGAGCGCAGCCAAAAGCAAACGGTGGAATTCCAAAAGAGTGTGAGAAGATTGGTCCGAATATGTGCAACCCGATTTTACAGGCAAAACTGTTGAACCATGAAAAGACAGATTTCAATGTTGTAATTGGCTTATGTGTAGGACATGACAGTATGTTTTATAAATACTCAGATGCTCTTTGTACAACATTGGTTACAAAAGACCGAGTATTGGGTCACAATCCGGTGGCAGCTCTTTATCAGGCAGATTCTTATTATTCAAAATTATTAAAATAACAGTTGGAGGAAATGCTTCTTTTTGTTTATTGCCTAAGTGGTGCGAGAGCAGGAAGAGCAGTAGCATTTCTGCAAAAAACAGGTTATGAAGCAGTAAATATTGGTGGAATTTCGAATTATAAAGGTACATTGGTGCGAGACTAGAAAGAGGAGATTATAGACATGTTTCAGATTGAAAATGAAGAATTAGTATTAAAAATTGCTTCGTTAGGAGCAGAGATGAAATCACTTGTAGATAAACAGACAGGACAGGAATATCTTTGGCACGCAGACCCGGCATATTGGGGAAGAACGTCACCGATTCTTTTTCCGTTTGTTGGAGGATGCAAGAACAATGAAATGAGTTATGAAGGAGAGACATACCCGGTACCGAAACATGGTTTCGCAAGAAATATGGAGTTTGATTTGATTTCGAGGTCAGAACATGAGATATGGTTTGCATTTACATCGAATGAAGAAACATTAAAAGAGTATCCGTTTCACTTTTGTTTGTCCATAGGGTATCGTATGGAAGGAAAGAAGGTTCAGGTGATGTGGAAAGTGGAGAATACAGACAAGAAAAAGATGTGTTTTTCTATCGGAGGTCACCCGGCGTTTAATTGTCCGATTCATGCAGATGAGAATCAAACGGATTATAAGATTGCGTTTGATGTAGAAAATAATCTGCAAAATAGTCTGATTGCTGCGGATGGTTTGTTAGCTGAAGATCAAGTAGAATTAGAACTTCAAGATGGGAAACTGGCCATTACAGAGCATTTGTTTGACAATGATGCTTTGGTGATTGAAAATGAGCAGGTGCATAAAGTTGGTTTTGTAACACCGTCAGGAAAAGAATATGTATCAGTAGAATTTGATGCTCCGGTTGTTGGAATTTGGTCTCCGGCAGGAAAATGTGCGCCATTTATCTGTATCGAACCGTGGTATGGAAGATGTGATCGAAGTAATTTTACCGGAACATTGGAAGAGCGCGAGTATGGAAATGAATTGAATCCAGGAGAATCATTTGAAAAATCTTATACGATTACAGTTGCATAGATAAAGAAAAAAGAATTTCGGTATGTTGCCGGAATTCTTTTTTCTTTTTGACTGTAAAGTGGTATAATGTTTGATAAGAAAATCGTTTTTACATATATTTTACCAAGCCCTTACATAGGCGATACACTTGCAGGATATACTATATAAGGTTATGACAAAATTTTGTATATGGGAGGAATTATTCGTGAAATATAATCAGATTACATATCAGCAGGTGAAAGATTCAGAGGAAGTGAATGCTTATATTGAAATGGGAGATGAAGGACTCGGAGTTCTCGGATTTACGGAACATTCAAAAAAACATGCGGCAAAGGTAGCGCATACGGCGGCAAAGATACTAAAAGAGCTTGGATATGATGAGCATCAAATTGAGCTCGCCAAGATTGCCGGATACATGCATGACATGGGGAATTCTGTAAACCGCATCGATCATCCACATTCGGGAGCAATTATGGCATATACGTTGCTTCATGAATGGAAGATGGAGCCCAAGGATGCGGCAACGATCGTAAGCGCCATCGGACAGCATGATGAGAAAACCGGAACTGCGGTAAATCCGGTGTCGGCAGCATTGATTTTGGCGGATAAGACAGATGTACGAAGGAACAGAGTGAGGAATCGTGTGAAAGAAACCTTTGATAAACATGACCGGGTTAATTACGCAGCGCTTAGTTCAGAACTGGATATTGATACGGAGAATAAGATTATCACACTTCAAATTGAATTGGATGAGGAGATTTGTTCAGTATTAGATTATTTTGAGATATTTATGCAGAGAATGCTGATGTGTAAAAGAGCATGTGAAATGTTAGGAATGAAATTTAAAATGTATGCAAACGGAAGTAAGATTTGCTAGAGGAGGATGTGTATGCGTAACCATGAAGTCACAACCGTTCAGTCGTTATTAAAGGAAGACGGTAGTTTAAGAGAGCCGGGCTGGTCAAAAAATCTGGTACAGATCTACAACAAAAATCAGATTAAAGCGCCAAAGTTTCGAATCAAAGAGTGGGATTATTATCTTGTGTTGAATGAAGAATTTGCAGGAGCATTTACCATATCAGATGATGGGTATATCGGATTACAGTCAGTTTCACTTTTGAATTTTAAAGAAGGGTGGGAACATACAGAGACGATTTTAAATCCGTTCCCGATGGGAAAATACAAATTGCCGTCTACTTCGGAGATGGGCAATACCATCTATAAGGACAAGCGTCTGCATATGAGATTTCTTGTGAAACAAGGAGAACGGAGGATTCAATGTAAGTTTAAAAATTTCTATCAAGGAAGAGAGTTCTCCTGCGATATCCGATTAGAACAGCCAAAGATGGATACGATGGTGATTGCAACGCCGTGGAAAGAAAAGAAGACAGCATTTTATTATAATCAGAAGATCAACTGTATGCCGGCTTCCGGTACGATGACGTACGATGGCAGGACATATACATTTTCAAAAGAAACAGATTTTGGAACATTGGATTGGGGACGAGGAGTGTGGACCTATGACAATCGTTGGTATTGGGGATCCGGTAATACAGTAATTGATGGAAAACCGTTTGGATTTAACATTGGATATGGATTCGGGGATACAAGTGCGGCAAGCGAAAATATGTTGTTTTATGATGGAAAGTGTCATAAGCTTGATGATGTGACATTCCATATTCCGAAAGATGATTATATGAAACCGTGGACATTTTCATCCAGTGATGGAAGATTTGAGATGGATTTTGTTCCGGTTTTGGATCGTGCGGCACATACGGCTGCTCTCATTATTGAGACAGATCAGCATCAAGTGTTTGGACGCATGAGTGGAAAGGCAGTATTAGAAGACGGAAAAATCATAGAATTGAAGGACGTTCTTTGCTTCGCAGAGGATGTACATAATCGGTATTAAAAAGGAGGATTCATATGGAAAAGTTTTGTGAAATGCAATATGTGCGCCCGGATGGGGAGGTATTGCTTCAGAAAATCCGTGAAGCAACAATGCAGTTAAGAGACAGTGGAGATTTTGAAACGGCAAAAACTATTTTTTGGTCAGTACAGGAGGAGGCAACACATTTTGAAACAATGTCGTCTCTTGCATATGTTAGAAACACAATAAACACAAAAGATATGTTTTATGAAAAAGAGATGGAGTATCTTTTTGGAATACAGCCGAGATTGAATGTGGAGATGAAGGCATTTCACGAAGTCCTTCTTGCATCCGCTTTTTTGGCAGATTTTGAAAAAGAATTGGGAGAACTTTATATTCAGCAGATCAAAGCGGATATTCGTCTGACGGATGCATGTAATGTAGAGCTGCAAGTGAAAGAGAGTATGCTGAAACAAGAATATAGTAAAACCGCAGCAGCTCCAACTACACAGTTTCATGGAGAAGAATTAAATTTCTACGGATTGTTGAAAAAAATGCAGAGTGACGATCGGCTGATTCGAAAAGAAGCGATGGAGGCATGGGCGGCTTTATATGAATCCATTTCAGAAAAGTTGGACAGCATCTATACAGAGTTGATGAAATTACGTTTACAGATGGCAGGAAACCTTGGATTTTCAAGTTATGAGGAGATGGTTTTTCTGAAGATGGGACGATATACTTATACACCGGAAGACTTGGCGGTATTTCGCAGACAGGTGTGCGAGCATGTAGTTCCGATTTGTGAAAAACTATTTGAAAATCAAAGACAACGTCTTGGCATAGACACATTACATTATTATGATGAATCTATTGTATTTCCGGATGGAAATGCGATGCCGATTGGAACGACACAGGAACTTTTGAAAAAAGCAGGGAAGATGTATCGGGAGATTTCAAAGGAGACAGGCGACTTCTTTGATTTTATGTTAGAGTATGATCTGTTTGACCTTGAGACGAGAAACGGAAAGCAGCAGGGTGGATATTGTACGACATTCCCGGACTATAAAGCACCGTTTATTTTTTCTAATTTCAATGGGACAGATGCAGACATTGATGTATTGACTCATGAAGCAGGTCATTCGTTTGAAGCATATGAGGCAATGCGGAGGATTCCGTTGACAGAACAGACTTTTTCTACATCTGAAGTAGCGGAAATACATTCCATGTCTATGGAATTCTTCACATACCCGTGGATGGAGCTTTTCTTTGGGGAACATGCAGAAAAATATCGTAAATCTCATCTTTGGGATGCGTTGGAATGCGTACCATATATGGCATGTGTAGATGAATTCCAGCATCGCGTATATGAAGAAAAATTGTTCGATGCGATGGAGAGACGAAAAGTTTGGAGCGAACTGGAGAAGAAATATATGCCATGGCGCGACTATGATGGAAATGCATTTTTAGAAAATGGTGGTTTTTGGATGCAGAAGCAACATATTTTTATGGAGCCGTTTTATTATATTGATTACGCATTGGCACGTTTTGGTTCGTTGGAATACTACGGACATATGATGCAGGATTATCAAAGCGCGTGGGAGGATTATTATCATCTTTGCTGTGCCGGTGGAAGCAGATCTTATCCGGAGCTTTTGAAGATTGGAAATTTAAGCAGTCCGTTAGAAGAGGGAACCGTAAAGAAAATTCTGGATTCGATCGAAGAATATATTTAAGTGGGAAATCAATATCAGGTATTTGTAAGAAATGAAACGCTGGGGCTATGAACCTCAGCGTTTTATTTATAGCTTCTTTTTTAGTTTGTGAGCAATGACAAATCCGACAATTATTACGCCTATACCAAAAAGGCAGATGAGGCTGACTGCGATAAATATGAACTGAATCATAATAGGAAGATTGAAAAAGGAACCACCTATAAAAGCCTGAAGATCGGAAGTCATGCCTTTTAGTAAGAAAAATGCAAACAATCCAGGAAGTAAATGGTATAATCCGTAAAGGGAGATTGCATATCCAACCCGATAACCTTTTTGGCGAAAAACAGTGTTCCATTTTTTGAAAAAGCCATGATTAAATATATCAGGAATTACCACTTTTTCGTTAGAGGCTGTCTCTTCTTTTAATAAGTAGTCAATGCTTACATGGAATAACTCACTTATGAGAATTAATTTGGCGGCATCCGGTTTTGTTTCATTGTTTTCCCATTTGGATACGGCTTGTCTGGATACGTCCAATGCTTCGGCAAACGCATCTTGAGACATATTTGCTTTTTTTCTCAGATCACGTATTTTTTCACCTGTCGTCATAATCATTCCCTCCTTTTTTTGTTTTTATTGTACCATAACAGATAGAAAAAAGCTGTAAATTTTGCATGGCATTTCCGCAAGTTTAAGTTGCGAAGAGTAGTGGTTGGAATGTGGTTGAGTGTTAGTGAAATTTCAATTATAATAAATAGAAAGAGATTAGAGAAATGAGGGACGAAAGATGAAGTTTTTAAAGAAATTATTTGCTCCGGTTGATATGACTTTAGGAAAACCGTGGGAAGATATTCTCGTATTTACATTACCGATGCTTTTGGGAAATATTGCACAGCAGCTTTATAATACGGTGGACAGCGTCGTAGTAGGACGCTATGTTGGTGATAATGCGCTGGCAGCGGTTGGAAGTGCGGGACCAATTTTTAACCTATTGATCGTATTGTTTATCGGAATTAGTGTGGGCGCCGGAATTCTGGTATCCCAGTATTTCGGAGCAAAGAACAGAGAAGAATTATCAAGGACAATTGGTAACAGCCTGACTCTTACAGCGTGTGCATCGTTGTTTGTTATGGCGGTGGCAACTCTTTTGACCCGCCCACTTCTGGAATTGCTGGGAACGCCGGACAGTATTTTGGACTGGTGTACCTCTTATCTTCATATTATGTTTATCGGAATTGCCGGAATGGCGTTTTACAATATTTTAAGCGGTATTCTTCGTGGAATGGGAGATTCGATTTCAGCGCTATTGTATCTTTTGGTAGCAAGCGGACTAAACATTGCGCTGGATCTTTTGTTCGTGGCAAAATTTGAAATGGGAGTAGCGGGCGTTGCTCTTGCAACTGTTATTGCTCAAGGCGTTTCTGCAGTGTTATGTATGCTTCGCCTTATGAAGATGAAAGATGCTTTTGATATGAAGGTCACTTATTTGAAAATGACAAAGAAGCATGCCATTGGGATTATCCGATTAGGAGTGCCATCCGGACTTACGCAGGCGATCATGTCTATGGCGATGTTGGTAGTGCAATCTCTTACGAACAGCTTCGGGGAACAGTTTATTGCGGCAAACGTTATCGTTATGCGTGTAGATGGATTTGCCATGCTTCCGAACTTCTCCTTTGGAACAGCCATGACAACGTATGCCGGACAGAATATCGGTGCGAAAAAATTTGACCGGGTAACACAAGGGGCGAAACAGGGAACATTCATGGGACTTGCGGTATCGGCTGCGATTACGGCAACCATATTGTTCTTTGGACGTCCGCTTATGTCAATTTTTACAGAGACGGAGTCTTTGGTAAATCTAAGCATGAATATGATGAAGATTTTGGCAGTGGGATATCTTGCGATGGCGATTATTCAAAGTCTTTCCGGTGTCATGCGAGGAGCCGCCGATACGGTGACGCCGATGTGGATTTCCATTATTATGACAATCATAATTCGTGTACCGATCGCATATGGACTTGCGTATTTGACGAGAAGTCCGGAACTTCCACAGGGAAGGCAAGAAAGTGTATATATTTCGCTTTTGATTTCATGGATCATTGGGGCTGTTATGACAGGCGTTGCTTATAAACGTGGAAAATGGAAAGGGAAGGCATTAGCTTAGTTAAGTGATTGGAAAGAAAAATTAAAAGGTACCTTGCAATTAAAAATATGTTGTGATAATATAACAATATGCAAGGTACCTTGTGAATAAAAAAGCGAGGTTTCAATATCTTGTGTAGAGTATAGAATTTGAATGTGAAAAATTATTGTTTGATTTGCCACATTCTATTTTATTGCAAAGAATACGTTTGGAAAGGAGTGTGCCGGGTGAATGAGTACGAACAGATCGAATTAAGAAGGGAACTGTTGCACAGAATTCGTGTTTGTGGTCACCATCTTTGGTTCCGTTCAGGTGATAAGGTTGCACAGAGAAGAATTCTGATGACTTTGTTTAAGAGAGGCAATATGACGCAGAGAGAACTTCAGGACATTTTGGAAATTGCTTCGGCTTCTTTAAGTGAAACATTGGCCAAAGTAGAAGCAGACGGATTGGTGAAACGGGTAAAAAGCGAGAAAGATAAGCGGCAGATTGACTTAAGTCTTACGGAAAGAGGCAACGAAGAAGCCAAAGGAATCGAGGCGGAAAATGATTTGGTGGCAGCAGAACTTCTTTGCGACCTGACGGTAGAAGAGGAAGTACAGTTATTTTATTTACTCGATAAACTTGCAGAGAAATGGACAAAAAAAGGAGGAGATAATAATTGATCAAAGAACTTGCAAAATGTATTAGGGAATACAAAAAAGCGTCAATTTTAACACCAATATTTGTATCCCTGGAAGTTGTTATGGAATGTATCATTCCATTTATCATCGCACAGCTTGTGAACCGCATCAAAGACGGATGTGAATTTCACACTATTTTATCCTACGGAGCGGTGTTGATTTTGATGGCGCTTATGTCATTGGCTTTCGGTGCATTGTCGGCATCTTATTGTGCGACTGCATCTTGTGGATTTGCTAGAAATCTAAGACGGGATTTATTCTATAAATTACAGACATATTCTTTTACGAATATTGACCGTTTTTCCACATCATCATTAATTACTCGTTTGACTACGGACACAGCAAACGTACAGATGGCGTATATGACGATCATCCGAATTGCTATTCGCTGTCCGCTGATGCTTGTATTTTCGTTTGTAATGGCATTTATTATGGGCGGAAAGATGGCATGGATCTTTTTATTTACGATTCCGGTACTTGGAATTGCACTTTTCATTGTAATCAAAAAGGCAATGCCTGTATTTAAAAAAGTATTTAAGAAATACGATAGGCTGAACAATTCCATTCAAGAGAATATCAAAGGAATGCGTGTAGTGAAATCTTATGTTCGTGAAGAGTATGAGAAAGAAAAATTCGGAAGCGCAGCAGAAGATATCTGCAAGGATTTTACAAAAGCTGAGAGAATTCTGGCATTCAACAATCCAATCATGCAGTTCTGTACATATGCAACGATGATTTTTGTACTTACTTACGGTTCTTATACGGTCATTACATCAAGAGGATTGGATTTGGATGTGGGACAGATGTCAGCACTTCTTACATATAACTTTCAAATTTTGATGAGTCTTATGATGATTTCCATGGTATTTGTTATGATTACCATGGCAAGTGAATCGGCGGCTCGTATTGTGGAAGTGTTGAAGGAAGAAAGTACGATTCACAATCCGGAGAATCCGGTCTTTGAAGTAGAAGACGGCTCTGTGGAGTTCGAAAATGTGAACTTCAAATACTCAGATAAGGCGGAGAAGATGGCGCTTTCCAATGTCAATCTACACATCAAATCCGGAGAAACCATCGGAATCATCGGAGGAACAGGTTCTTCCAAGTCTTCTTTGATTCAGTTGATTTCAAGATTATATGATGTGACAGAGGGCGTGGTTAGAGTCGGAGGAAGAGACGTAAGAGAGTATGACCTTAAGACACTCCGTAATCAAGTATCGGTTGTACTTCAGAAGAATATTTTGTTCTCTGGATCGATCAAAGATAATCTTCGTTGGGGAAATAAAGATGCTACAGATGAAGAATTGGTGGAAGCTTGCAAGCTTGCGCAGGCAGATGAGTTTATCCGCCAGTTCCCAAATGGATATGATACCCATATTGAACAGGGTGGAACAAACGTATCCGGAGGTCAGAAGCAGCGTCTTTGTATTGCGAGAGCGCTTCTTAAGAAACCGAAGATCATCATTTTGGACGATTCCACAAGTGCGGTAGATACGAAAACAGATGCTTTGATCCGAAAGGCGTTCAAAGAGTTCATTCCGGAGACGACGAAGATCATCATTGCACAGAGAACGTCTTCGGTGGAAGATGCAGACAGAATTATTGTCATGGATAAAGGAACTATCGATGCTGTAGGTACGCACGAAGAATTATTGAAGAATAATGAGATTTACAAGGAAGTATATACATCTCAGAACAAGGCAGGTGATGACAATGCGTAGAGAAGGAAAAGGAGCGCCGGGCGCAAAAAAAGGAACAATGAAACGGCTGATTCGAACATTATTTGAATTCTATCCGAGAGCATTGCCTCTTATCATCTTGGGAATTATTTTCAGCGCGGTTGTAAGTTCCATACCGTCGATTTTCATGCAGAATATCATTGCCATCGTAGAACAAAGCTGGCAAAGCGGTGATTGGAATGGGGTATCGGAAGCTGTATTTAAATTTGTAGGAATTCTGTTATTGCTCTATATATTGTCGTTAGTGTCAGCATTTGCATACACACAGGCGATGGCGGTACTTACGCAGGGATTCCTGAAGAAATTCCGTGTGAAGATGTTCAATGGAATGCAGAATCTTCCGATTAAGTATTTTGATACACATAATCATGGAGATATTATGAGCTACTACACGAATGATATCGACACGTTAAGACAGCTTATATCCCAGAGTTTGCCGAACCTCCTGATATCATCGGTTACGATCATCACGGTATTTTCCATCATGATTTACTTCAGTGTATGGCTTACATTGGTGGTACTGATCGGGGTGGCGGCCATTATTCTTGTGACGAAAAAGGTAGGAGGTAACTCCGCAAAATACTTTATCCGTCAGCAGATGTCTATTGCTAAAGCAGAAGGTTTCATTGAAGAAATGATGAATGGTCAAAAAGTAGTACAGGTATTCTGTCATGAAGATGAAGCGAAAGATGCATTTGATAAAATCAATGACGAATTGTTTGAAAACTCCAAGAATGCGAATAAATTCGCCAACATGCTGATGCCGATTTTAGGAAATATCGGGAATACCATGTATGTGCTTGTGGCAATTGCAGGTGGACTTTTGTTATTGAGCGGAGCGCCGAATGTGAGCATATCCGGTATGGCGATGGGAATTAGTATCGTAGTACCATTTTTGAATATGACAAAGCAGTTCTGTGGGAACATTAACCAGGTATCCAATCAAATCAATGCGGTCGTTATGGCGCTTGCCGGAGCAGATCGTATTTTTGAACTGATCGATCAGAAACCAGAAGAAGATGAAGGATATGTTACGCTTGTAAATGTGAAGGAAGAAAACGGTGAACTTGTGGAGTGCAAAGAGCGTACCGGTATGTGGGCATGGAAACATCCGCATAAAGCAGAAGGAACTGTTACTTATGAACGCCTCATGGGAGACGTTCGCATGGTGAATGTAGACTTTGGATATGAGCCGGATAAAACGGTGCTTCATGACATAACACTTTATGCGAAACCGGGACAGAAGGTTGCATTTGTAGGAGCAACAGGCGCCGGAAAGACGACGATTACGAACCTGATCAATCGTTTTTATGATATTCAAGATGGTAAGATTCGTTATGACGGTATTAATATCGAGAAGATTAAAAAGTTTGATTTGAGAAGATCGTTGGGAGTTGTTCTGCAGGAGACGAATCTTTTTACCGGAACAGTCATGGAAAACATTCGTTATGGACGTTTGGATGCAACAGATGAAGACTGTATTGCAGCCGCAAAACTTGCGGGTGCGGATGATTTCATAACAAGACTTCCGGAAGGATATGATACACCGCTTACAGAAAATGGAGCGAATCTGTCACAAGGCCAAAGACAGCTTCTTGCAATTGCAAGAGCGGCAGTATTAGATCCTCCGGTAATGATCATGGACGAAGCAACTTCTTCCATTGATACAAGAACGGAGGCAATTGTACAGCGTGGTATGGATGCATTGATGCATGGAAGAACGGTGTTTGTTATTGCACATCGTCTGTCCACAGTACGGAATTCAGATGTGATCATGGTTTTGGAACAAGGACACATCATAGAACGTGGTACGCATGATATGTTGATTGCAGAAAAAGGAAAATACTATCAATTATATACGGGTGCATTTGAATTAGAATAGTGCATGAAATTAAGAAGGCGGATCTCATTGGAGAATCCGCCTTTAAAATGTTTAAAGTCTATCGCTTCGTTTTACATATCCCGGTTTTTCAGGATCTGCAACAATATCTTTTACATGAACGATCTTTGCATGCTTATCAATGACCATATTTTCAATATGTGCATTTTCAGAAATAACAACATCCGGAAGAAGTACGCTGTTTTTCACTACGGCACCTTTTTTGATTGTACAACCGCGACCGATTACAGAATTCTCGATCGTACCTTCGATCAGGCATCCGTTAGATACAACGGAAGCTTTTACGTCGGAATTATCGAAATACTGGGTAGGACAAGAATCGTTTGTTCTCGTGTAAATCGGCCATTCCTCATCGAATAAGCTGGTTGCACTCTTATAGTCGATTAAAGAGATGTTGGCATCATAATAGCTCTTAAAATCAGTAATTGCTGCAAAGTAGCCACGATGTGCAACACCACGAATATCAAGTTCACTACATTCCATATCCACAATATCAGAAAGTGTAAATACTGAAGATGTTTTTTTGGCTTTTTTGATTAAGTCAATAAAAATATCTTTTGCCATAATATATGTATCCATGAAGATATTACGGTTTTTAGCATTTCCACGGTTTGGCTCAATAGAAAGCACACCTTTTTGCTTATTAAGATTCAATGTATTACAGAAAAGGAAATGCTCTTTTGCGTTATCTACAGAATGATAAAGTAAAGTTACATCTGCACCGGATTCTATATGTGTCTGAAGAAGAGAATCAAAATTAGCAGTATAGATCATATAGCTGGGAGCGATTACTACATATGGACAATGATTTCTTTCGATGATCTCCAGATTGTCCATGAAAGCAGAAATATCTGTATTATACATATCATCCAGTACTTCGCTTTCTGAGAAGAGAAGATGAACTTTTCCACGTTTGGAGTTAATATTGTAGTGACGTCCGGTTCCGAGATGTTCTGCAAGAGAACGAGGTTTTCTTCGTACATAAACTTGAATCTGATTAAGACCACTATTGCTCATATTGGAAATAGGGAAATCAATCACGCGATATCTTCCAAGGAAAGAGAATGCACCGATTGGGCGGTATTCGCTTAGTCCGTCTACCCAAATATTATTTGCAGCGAAATTCACAATACCTAATGCTTTACTCATGTTATTCTACCCCCTTTACACGTTTCGCAACAAGTTCGATATGTTCACTGTCCGCACTTCCTACAACGGCTTGTTTTCCGATTTTGATGCCATCGGCAACAAGCACTCTTGTCACGACAGCCCCATCTTCTACAACAGCGCCTGGCATTAATACACTATCAATAATTTTAGCGCCTTTTCCGACTTTTACGCCGGTAAACAGAACAGAATTGCTGATATCACCGTCAATTACACATCCTTGTGTAATGAATGCACGATTGATATGAGCATCTGCACCAATATAATGAGGAAGTGTTGTAACGTCTTCTGTATAAATCTTCCATGTTGGGTCATTAAGGTCTAATTCATTGCCATGATTGATAAGATCCATATTTGCCTCCCAAAGAGAGTCGATAGTTCCTACATCTTTCCAGTAACCTTTGAATTTATAAGCATATAAACTCTTGCTGTCATTTAATAATGCAGGAATGATATCTTTACCAAAATCATGGTTGGAGTCCGGATCTTTCATATCTGCAAGAAGCATTTTGCGAAGAAGTTTCCAGTTGAAGATATAGATACCCATAGAAGCAAGGTTGCTCTTTGGATGTTCCGGTTTTTCTTCAAATTCCACAATACGTCCGGTTTCATTTGTATTCATGATACCAAAACGGCTTGCTTCTTTCATCGGCACTTCTAAAACAGCGATCGTAGCGTCAGCATTGCATGATTTGTGATAATCTAACATTTTATCATAATCCATTTTATAAATATGATCACCTGATAAGATCAAAAGATATTCAGGAGAAAATGAATCGATGAAGTCAATATTTTGAGAAATAGCGTCTGCCGTTCCTCTGTAGACGTCCAAATTGGCATCTGCTTTTTCACGTGGCGGTAAAACATAAACGCCGCTGTTTTTTGCATCAAGTCCCCATCTACGGCCTGCAGCAACATAACTGTTCAAGAGAACAGATTCATATTGTGTAAGAACACCGACAACATCAATGCCACTATTAGCACAGTTGCTGAGTGGGAAATCAATAATACGATATTTACCTCCATATGAAACAGCCGGTTTGGCGACTCTGTTTGTCAAATCGTGCAGACGGCTTCCACGACCGCCGGCAAGGATCATAGCTAGCATATTATTATGTTTCATAATAATCTCCATTCCGCCGCCAAGCCGGCGGCACAAATAGTAATGAAAGTCTTTTAATCCCCCACGTTACTGATAAAATA
>OLRL01000073.1_pt1 | contig 91248 bp, 85 predicted proteins | sample 1643201 | NCBI WGS metagenome assembly OLRL01 (sample SAMEA3136649, study PRJEB25190) | human gut metagenome | biome: human gut; feature: human-associated habitat; material: faeces | place: Austria | collected 2013
GTCGGAAAGCCGTGTGAGGGAGAACCTCATGCACGGTTTGATGAGGGGAAAGAGGGCAAAAGCCCTCTAACCTACTCTACATAGGAAGCGGGCTTCTTTGTTATGTCCCGTTTATAAAGGAGCAGTATGGGCAATAGTGGATTGGAAAATTATTATGTGATCCGGGGGCAGAAAAAACTGCGTTTCGGTTACACAACAGGCTCCTGCGCAGCGGCAGCCTGCAGGGGCGCAGTGGAAATGCTCCTGGGAAAAAAAGAAGTAAAAGAAGTACGGCTTATGACGCCGAAAGGGATTTCTCTTCTTCTCACGCTGGAAGAAATCAAAAGAGAAGAAAAGTGGGTAAGCTGCGGAGTAAGAAAAGACGGAGGAGACGATCCGGATACGACCCACGGGCTTTTAATCTGCGCCAGGGCAGAAAAAACAGAAGAGCCGGGTATCGTGCTTGACGGAGGAACGGGTGTAGGGCGTGTGACGAAGCCCGGACTTTCTCAGAAAATCGGGGAGGCTGCTATTAATCCCGTCCCTCGTTCTATGATCCTTTCTCAGGCGGAGGAAGCCGCTCTTCTTTATCATTATAAAGGCGGTTTGAAGCTTACCATTTATGTGCCGGAGGGAGAGGAAACCGCTTTGAAGACTTTTAATCCCCGCCTTGGCATTGTAGGAGGAATTTCTATTTTAGGCACAACAGGAATCGTGGAACCCATGAGTGAAAAAGCTCTTATTGAAAGCATTCGTGTGGAAATGCGCCAACACTGTGCCCAGGGTGAAAAGTATCTTCTTGTAACACCGGGAAATTACGGGGCAGAGTACGTAAGAGAAAAGGCAGATCTTCCATTTGAGAAAAATATGAAGTGTAGCAATTATGTGGGCGAAACCATTGATATGGCAGTAGATATGGGCGTGAAAGGCATTCTTTTTGTGGCGCATATCGGAAAATTTGTGAAGGTTGCAGCCGGGATCATGAATACCCATTCTCACAGCGCAGACGGCAGAATGGAGGTTCTTGCCGCAAACGGAATCCGGGCGGGAGCGCCTCTTTCCTGTGCAAGAGAAATTCTGGAAGCAGGCACAACGGACGATGCGCTGTCCATATTAAAAGAATACGGATATTTGGAAAAAACAATGAAAGAGATTATGGAGCGCATTCAGTTTTATCTGAATCACCGCTCCTACGAACAGATTCTTCTGGGTGCTGTTGTCTTCTCTAATGAACATGGGTATCTGGGGCAGACAAAAGATGCAGAAGAGCTGATAAAGCGAATCAGAGAACAGTAATGGAGGTTATTATGAAAGGTACATTATACGGAATCGGAGTGGGACCGGGAGATCCGGAGCTTCTTACTTTAAAAGCACTCCGCTTAATAAAGGAAGCAGATGTGATCGCGCTTCCAGGGGAAGAGCCAAAGGAAACAGTGGCATATAAAATTGTGGAAGGGGCGTATCCGGAGCTTTCAGAAAAAACTCTTCTTCCCGTTCCCATGCCTATGACAAAAGCTCCGGAGCTTCTTGAAAAATATCACAGCGAAGGAACGGCTCTTGTAAAAAAAGTGCTGGACGAGGGAAAGAATGTGGCATTTTTAACGCTTGGAGATCCGACGGTATATTCCACTTATATTTACGTACATAAGCGGATCAAAGAGATGGGGTATCCTACGGAAATTATAAGCGGAATTACTTCTTTCTGTGCCGTTTCCGCAAAGCTGAATACAGGTCTTGTAGAGAAGGCGCAGATGCTTCATGTGATTCCTGCTTCCTACCAGGTGGAGGAGGCGTTAAAGCTTCCCGGTACAAAGGTGTTTATGAAGGCGGGCAAGAAAATGAAGACCGTAAAAGAGGCAATCCTCTCCTCCGGTTCCCAGGGAATGATGGTGGAGAACTGCGGAATGCCGGAAGAGAAAATATATAAAAGCGTAGAGGAAATTCCGGACAGCGCCGGATATTATTCACTGATTATTGTAGAGGAAGGAGAATAAAATAATGGTACATTTTGTGGGAGCAGGTCCGGGAGCGCCGGATTTAATTACAATCAGAGGAAAACAGTATCTTGAGGAGGCTGACGTAATTATTTACGCCGGTTCCCTTGTAAATCCAAAGCTTCTGGAGTATTCAAAAGACATCTGCACTATTTATAACAGTGCGAAAATGACTCTTGAGGAAGTAATCTCCGTAATGGAAAAAGCGGAGGCAGAGGGAAAGACAACCGTTCGTCTTCACACAGGAGATCCCTGTATTTACGGGGCAATCCGGGAGCAGATGGATATTCTGGACGAAAAGGGAATTTCCTATGATTCCTGTCCGGGAGTCAGCTCTTTTTGCGGAGCGGCAAGCGCTTTAAATCTGGAATACACACTTCCTGAAATCTCTCAGAGCGTGATCATTACACGTATGGAAGGACGCACTCCTGTGCCGTCCAAAGAGAGTATTCAGTCTTTTGCTGCCCATAACGCCACAATGGTCGTATTTTTAAGTACGGGCATGCTTGAGGAATTAAGCAGACGTCTCGTGGAAGGCGGATACCGTCCGGACACACCGGCAGCCATTGTATATAAAGCAACCTGGGAAGACGAAAAGAAATTTATCTGTACCGTAGACACGCTTGCAAAAACAGCAGCGGAAAACAATATTACAAAAACAGCGCTTATGATCATCGGAGATGCGGTAAACACAGCGCATTATGAGCGTTCCAAGCTGTATGATCCGGGCTTTACCACAGAGTTTCGCGAGGCAGCAAAATGAAAATTGCCATCATCTGTTTCAGCCTTACAGGCTGGGAGACAGGAAGGCGCTTAAAAGAAGGACTTGAAAGCGGAGAAAATACCGTGACTCTTGAGGGGAAAAGCCGTTACCTTCCGGAAGGGATAAAGGAAAGTACAGGACAGTGGACAGGAACGCGTTTTTCTGACTCTGACGCCATTATTTTTGTGGGAGCCTGCGGCATTGCCGTTCGAAGCATTGCTCCTTATATACAGAAAAAAACGAAGGATCCGGCTGTCCTTGTAATTGATGAATGCGGAAAATTTGTCATTTCTCTTTTATCCGGACATCTTGGAGGAGCCAATGCGCTTACTTTAAAAGCGGCAGAAATCCTGAAAGCAGAGCCGGTTGTCACAACGGCAACAGACCTTCACAACCGCTTTGCCGTAGATGTATTTGCAAAGAAAAATGGCTGTGAGATTTTAAATATGAAGGCAGCAAAAGAAGTTTCCGCAGCTCTTCTTGCCGGAAAAAGCGTTGGTTTTTTCAGTGATTTTCCCTGGGAGGGAGAGCTTCCCAAAGGACTTGTTCTCTGTGAAGGAACAGAAGAAAATCTGCCGGAGACAGGGGTCTCGGTTTCAATTTATAAGAACCGAAAACCTTTTAAAGAGACGGTTTCCATTGTGCCTCCTGCCGTAGTTCTCGGCATGGGCTGCAGAAAAGGAAAAGATACAGAAAGTGTAAGAAAGGCAGCGGAAAAAGCTTTAAAAACGGCGGAAATCTATCAAGAGGCGGTTGCCTGCCTTACAAGTATTGATATAAAAAAAGAGGAGGAGGCGTTTCTTTCTCTTTCCGGAGAGTGGGAAATTCCTTTTCTTACTTATACAGGAGAGGAGCTTTTAGAAGCACCGGGAGAATTTACGCCTTCTTCCTTTGTCCATTCTGTGACAGGAGTGGACAATGTGTGCGAGAGAAGCGCAGTTCTCGGTGCAGGAAAAGGAACTCTCATTCAGAAAAAAACAGGGGAAAACGGCGTGACAACCGCCCTTGCATTAAGAGATTGGAGGATACGTTTTGAATAAAATATATGTAGTTGGGATCGGCCCCGGGGCTTACGACCAGATGACAGGAAAAGCGATCAAAGCCTTAAACGACAGCGATGTGATCATCGGTTATACGGTATATGTAGACCTTGTAAAAGAGTATTTTGCAGATAAGGAATTTATGACAACCCCGATGAAAAAAGAAGTAGACCGCTGTGTTCTGGCTTTTGAGGAAGCGGAAAAAGGAAAGACAGTTTCCATGATCTGCAGCGGCGATGCAGGAGTTTACGGAATGGCAGGACTTATGTACGAGGTGGGAAAAGATTACCCGGATACAGAGCTTGCCATTATCCCGGGAGTGACGGCGGCAACAGGGGGAGCGGCTGTTCTTGGCGCTCCATTGATCCATGATTTCTGTCTCATCAGTTTAAGCGATCTTCTCACCCCCTGGGAGAAAATTGAGAAGCGCCTTCTCTGCGCGTCAGAGGCGGACTTTGTGATCTGTTTATATAATCCGTCCAGCAAAAAACGCCATGATTATCTGCAGAAAGCGTGTGATCTTATGATGCAGCACAAATCACCGGATACCATCTGCGGCATTGTGGGACATATTGCAAGGGAGGGAGAATGCGAAAAGGTTATGACCTTAAAAGAGCTTCGTGCCACAGAAGTGGATATGTTTACTACCGTCTTTATCGGAAACTCCCAGACAAAGGAAATCGGCGGAAAAATGGTGACACCGAGAGGATATAAGGGCGTGTAAGCCGGAGGAGAACATGGAAAAAGTCATAGTGTTTGCAGGGACAACAGAAGGGTATGAGCTGTGCCGTTTTCTCTCTGAACATGAGATTTACGTATGTGCCTGCGCAGCTACAGAATACGGAGGAAAATCTCTTACAGAAACGCCGTATCTTCACATTCATACAGGGCGGTTAAACAGAGAAGAAATGGAAGAGTTTTTTCAAAAAGAAGAGCCGAAGCTTGTTCTGGACGCTACTCATCCTTATGCGGCAGAGGTTACGGAGAACATAAAAAGCGCCTGTGAAAAAACAGGATTTTGTTATCAGAGAGTGCTGCGGGAGCAGGGAAAGCAGGCAGGGCAGGCAGTATACGTGGAAAGTACGGAAGCTGCCGCAGAGTTTTTAAATACAACGGAAGGAAACGTCCTTCTCACAACAGGCAGCAAGGAACTGAAAAAGTTCCTCGGAGTAAAGGATTATAAGGAGCGCCTTTATGCAAGAGTTCTGTCCCTTCCCTCAGTTATGGAGGAATGCAGCGCTGCAGGATTTGAGGGAAAGCATCTGATCGGAATGCAGGGACCTTTTTCAAGGGAGCTGAATGAGGCGATGCTCCGCCAGTTTCACTGCCGCTATCTTGTGACAAAAGACACCGGAAAGGCAGGGGGATTTCAGGAAAAAATAGAGGCAGCTTTTTCCTGCGGAGTGATTCCTGTCATTATCGGAAGACCGTTAAAAGAAGAGGGACTGTCCCTTCCGGAATGTAAAAAGTGGCTTTCTGAAAGGTTTGGTTTTTCTTTAAAACCTCAGATCACCCTTCTCGGGATCGGCATGGGAAGCGAAGGAACGCTTACCCTGGACGGAAGGAAAGCGTTAGAAGAGGCAGACCTTTTAATCGGGGCAGGACGGATTGCAGATTCTGTAAAAATGCCCCATCATACGGTGATTTATGAATACGACAGTGAGAAGATTTTAAACTGCATCAAAGAACACGAGCAGTATGAACATATTGTGATCGCTCTTTCCGGTGACGTCGGTTTTTACAGCGGAGCAAAAAAACTTCTTCAGAAACTTGGGGAAGATACCCGGGTCATCTGCGGGATTTCTTCTGTTTCTTATTTTATGGCAAAGGCAGGGCTTTCCTGGGACGATGCAAAAATCGTAAGCGCACACGGAAGAAGGTGCAATCTTGTAGCTCTCATACGCCATAATACGAAAGTCTTTTCCATTCTCGGCACAAAGGACGGGATTTCCGCTCTTGCCAAAAAGCTTGTATATTACGGAATGGGAGAGGTGCTTCTCTATGTGGGAGAAAATCTTTCTTATGAAAAAGAGAAAGTTTTTGTAAAGCCTGCAAAGGAGCTTGTTTCTTATGAGGGGGACGCGCTCTGTGTTGTCTGTGCATATAACGAAAAGGCAGAGCCGTTTTTCTCTACTCATGGAATCAAGGACGAATGTTTTATCCGGGGAAAAGCGCCTATGACAAAAGAAGAAGTTCGCTCAGTTTCTCTTATGAAGCTTGGACTTTCTGAAGATTCCGTCTGTTATGATGTAGGGGCAGGAACCGGTTCTGTTGCTGTGGAAATGGCTCTTCGCGCCCATCAGGGCAGGGTGTATGCAATAGAGAAAAAGGAAGACGCCCTTGCGCTCATTCTGGAAAATAAAAAGAAATTTGCAGCAGACAATCTGGAAATCGTGGGAGGATGCGCGCCTGAGGCAATGGAGGAGCTTCCGGCTCCAACACATGCGTTTATCGGCGGTTCTTCCGGGAATTTAAAAGATATTATAAGACTTCTTCTTGAGAAAAATCAGGAGGTTAAAATTGTGATAAACTGCATTACCCTTGAGACAGTGGGGGAGGCAATGGAAGCCATTCGTGAATTTGGTTTTCAGGAGAGGGATATTGTTCAGCTCTCTGTTTCCCGTTCAAAGGAAGTGGGACGTTATCACATGATGATGGGAGAAAATCCCATTTACATTTTTACATGCAGGGGGGCTTCTCTATGAAAATACCCAGGATTCTTTTTGCAGCGGGAGCAAGCGGAAGCGGAAAAACCCTGATCACCTGCGGATTTCTTCAGGCTCTCGTAAACAGAGGCTTACGTCCGGCATCTTTTAAATGCGGACCGGATTACATAGACCCTATGTTCCACAGCCGGGTGATCGGAACAAAATCAAGAAACCTTGATACTTTCTTCACTTCAAAGGAGATGACGCGGTATCTTCTCGGAGAAAACGCAGAGGACTGCGATCTTGCTGTGATGGAAGGCGTGATGGGATATTATGACGGCGTGGGCGGAAATACAAGTAAGGCAAGCGCCTATGACCTGGCAGATACTACAGACACCCCGGTTGTTCTTATCGTAAACAGTAAGGGAATGAGCGTATCTCTTGCAGCGTACATAAAAGGTTTTCTGGAGTTTCAGGAAAACAGCCACATAAAAGGGGTGATTTTTAATCAGATGTCCCCTATGCTGTATCCGCGAATGAAAGCCCTCGTAGAAGAAACGCTTCCCGTTCGCGTTCTGGGATATGTGCCGAAGGTGGAAGACTGTACCATTGAAAGCCGCCATCTCGGTCTTGTGCTTCCGGAGGAAATCGAAGGATTGAAGGAACGTCTCCTTCGTCTTTCTGAAATTCTGGAAAAAACTCTTGATATAGACGGGATCCTTGCTCTTGCAGAAGAAGCAGGAGAGCTTTCTGTGTCGGAGAACTGCTTAAAAGAAAAGGAAGCATACGGATACAAAAGCCCCAGACCTCTTCGGATCGGCGTGGCAAAGGACGAGGCGTTCTGCTTTTTCTATGAAGACAATTTCCGTCTTTTAAAAAGTATGGGAGCAGAGCTTGTATGGTTTTCCCCGATCCATGAGAAAAAGCTTCCGGAAAATCTGGACGGGCTTTTATTGTACGGAGGCTACCCGGAGCTTTATGCAGAGACACTGGAAAAAAACAGTTCCATGCGAAGTGCAGTGAAAGAAGCAATCAAAGGGGGAATGCCCTGTCTTGCAGAATGCGGAGGATTCCTCTATCTTCATGAGGAACTGGAAGATATGGAAGGGATTCCCCATAAAATGGCAGGAATTATCGAAGGGAAGGCTTACCATACAGGAAAGCTTGGACGATTCGGTTATATTTCCTTAAAGCAGCAGCGGGAAGTGCTGGGGGAAAAAGAGCTGGGGGAAATTCTGGCTCATGAATTCCATTACTTTGATTCTCCTCACTGCGGAGAGGATTTTTATGCAGAGAAGCCGGGAGGAAAGAGAGGCTGGAGCTGCATACAGGGCGGGAAACGCCTGATGGCAGGTTTTCCCCATTTATACTACTATGGAAACCCGGAAGTTCCAAAGGCGTTTTTAAAACAATGCCTGGAATATTCCGAAGGGAGAGAAAAATGAAATATACAATCGCTGCGTTTGCGGCAGGCTTTATATTAGATTTAATTTTCGGAGACCCGAGATGGCTTTATCACCCGGTCTGTCTCATCGGAAATGCCATTGCTTTTCTGGAAAAAAGGATTCGGAAACTCTTTCCGAAAACAGAAAAGGGAGAGCTGTTGGGAGGTATTCTGGAGGTGCTTTTTATCTGCCTTTTTTCCTGTGGTGTTCCTTTTCTGATCCTTTACGGACTGCATCATGTATGCGTTCCTGCAGCTTTTCTTCTGGAAACGTTCTGGTGTTATCAGCTTCTTGCCACAAAGTCGTTAAAAACAGAAAGCATGAAGGTGTACGAAGCATTAAAGAAGGGAAGCCTTGAGGACGCCAGATATGCCGTTTCCATGATCGTGGGAAGAGATACAAAGGAGCTTTCCGAGACAGGAGTTACAAAGGCGGCTGTGGAAACTATAGCGGAAAATACATCAGACGGGATCATTGCGCCCATGTTTTATATGGTCTTGGGCGGCGTTCCTCTTATGTTTTTATATAAGGGGATCAATACGATGGATTCCATGCTTGGATATAAAAATGAGAAATACCTGTATTTTGGAAGAACAGCAGCAAAGCTTGACGATGTGGTAAACTATATTCCGGCAAGGATTTCCGGCTGGCTTATGGCGCTCTCTTCTGTATTTGCAGGTCTTGACGTAAAAAATGCGGTAAAGATATATAAAAGAGACAGACGAAACCATGCAAGCCCCAATTCAGCACAGACAGAGGCTGCTATGGCAGGGGCGCTTCGCGTACAGCTTGCAGGAAACGCATATTATTTTGGAAAACTGTATGAAAAACCGACCATCGGAGACGACCTGCGGAGTGTGGAAGCAGAAGATATAAAACGTGCAAATCGTCTTTTATATGCAACTGCCTGGTCAGGAGCCATTCTTTTTTCTCTGGTATGGATTTTTGTGTACTGGCTGATTTTATAACAGGAGGACGAAAATGAAACATATTCACGGAGGAAATGTATATCAATATAAGAACTGTGTGGATTTTTCTGCAAACTGCAATCCCCTGGGAACGCCGGAGAGTGTGAAAAATGCCATAATAGAAAGTCTTTCCCATATAAGCGACTATCCGCAGGTGGGCTGTGCGCCTTTAAAAGATGCCATTGCGCAGTATGAAGGGGTAAAGCCTTCCCAGGTGATCTGCGGAAACGGAGCTGCGGAGCTTATCTTTTCTTTGTGTCGTGCTTTAAAGCCGAAAAAGGCGCTTCTTCCCGCTCCTACCTTTGCAGAGTATGAGCAGGCTCTTACAAGCGTGGACTGCGTTTGCAGCCATTTTTTTCTGAAAGAAGAAACGAATTTTTCTATGGAAGCTTCTTTTCTGGAAGAAATCAAAAAAGGGTTTGATATAATATTTTTATGTAACCCTAATAATCCGACGGGGATTCTGACAGACCGGGATTTTCTTATGGAGATTTTGAAAACGTGCAGAGAGCATTCTGTTTTTCTTGTGGTGGACGAGTGTTTCCTTGATTTTGTAAAAGAGCCGGAAGCGTACACCTTAAAAGAGGTCTTAGAAGAATATCAAAATCTGTTTCTTTTAAAAGCGTTTACAAAGCGGTATGCGATGGCAGGGGTGCGTCTCGGTTACGGACTGACTGCAAATGAGGATTTGCTTCAGAAAATGGAGAGTGTGACACAGCCCTGGAACGTATCAGGTCTTGCGCAGGCAGCAGGGATCGCCGCATTAAAGGAAACAGAATATGTAAAAGAGGGAAGAGAAACTGTATTTAAAGAGCAGGAATTTCTGAAAAAAGAGATGAAAGAGCTTGGATTTACAGTCTTTCCTTCAGAGGCAAATTATATTTTCTTTAAAGGGGAAAGGAATCTTTTTGAAAAATGTGTACAAAAGGGCGTTCTTATCCGGGACTGCAGCAATTATCCCGGACTGGAAGCCGGATATTTCCGAATTGCAGTAAAAAGCCATGAGGATAATATAAGATTGATTCAGGCATTAAAGGAAAGGGGATAAAAATGGCAAAGGCGATAATGGTACAGGGAACCATGTCCAATGCGGGAAAAAGTCTGCTTGCAGCAGGGCTTTGCCGTATTTTTAAGCAGGACGGCTATAAGGTGGCTCCCTTTAAATCTCAGAATATGGCATTAAACTCTTTTATTACAAAGGAAGGGCTTGAAATGGGACGGGCACAGGTGATGCAGGCGGAGGCGGCTGGGATCGCCCCTTCTGTTCTTATGAATCCCATTCTTTTAAAGCCTACAAATGACGTGGGCTCTCAGGTGATCGTAAACGGAGAAGTTCTGGGAACGATGAGCGCAAGAGATTATTTCCGCTATAAGAAAAAACTGGTCCCCGATATTATGAAGGCATACGAAACGCTGGCAGCAGAAAATGACATTATTGTGATCGAGGGCGCAGGAAGCCCGGCGGAGATAAACTTAAAAGAAGAAGACATTGTAAATATGGGAATGGCGAAAATGGCAAAAGCTCCTGTCCTTCTTGTGGGAGACATTGACAGAGGCGGCGTGTTCGCCCAGCTGATCGGTACGGTACAGCTTCTTGAAAAAGAGGAGAGGGATATGGTAAAAGGGCTGATCATCAATAAATTCCGCGGAGATAAGACCATTTTGGAGCCGGGTGTGAAAATGCTGGAAGAAAAAAGCGACATTCCCGTTGTGGGCGTGGCGCCGTATATGCAGATCCAGGTGGAGGACGAGGACAGTCTCACAGAGAGGTTTGATAAAAACCGGGAAATCGGTCAGATCGATCTTGCAGTGATCCGCACGCCGCGAATTTCCAATTTTACAGATTTTAACCCGTTTGAAAGTATTCCCGGGGTGTCCCTTCGCTATGTAAAAACACCGGGAGAGCTTGGCAGTCCGGATCTTATCCTTCTTCCCGGAACAAAAAATACAATGGGAGATTTGAAGTGGCTTCGTGAAAGCGGAATGGAGGCTGTCATCTTAAAAGAGGCTTCCAGAGGAACGCTGATCTTCGGAATCTGCGGCGGCTACCAGATGCTTGGAGAAAAACTTTCCGATCCTTACGGTGTGGAGGAAGGCGGTTCTATGAAAGGCATGGGGCTTCTTCCTGTCGAAACGGTATTTACAAAAGAAAAAACAAGAACAAGGGTACAGGGAACCATTAGAAGGATCGAAGGACCTTATGCGGGACTCTCCGGTGCAGAGACAGAAGGGTACGAAATCCATATGGGCGAGACAGTATTAAAGGAAGGGGCGAACCGTGTTCTTTCTATTACAGATACGGTAACCGGACAGCAAAAGGAAGACGGCGCGTACAGAGACAATGTATTCGGTACATATGTACACGGGGTTTTTGATAAAGAAGGCTGCGCAGAGGCTCTTGTCCGTATCATCGGAGAGCAAAAGGGTCTTGATGTATCTTCTCTTACAGGCGTGGATTTTGCGGCATTTAAAGAGACCCAGTACGACATTCTGGCAGATACTCTTCGCAGGCATCTTGATATGAAGAAGATTTATGAAATTCTGGAACAGGGAATTTAAAAAGGAGGGCGAAACATGAAGGTAGAGCTTGAAAATGTAAAGCCAATGGACATAGAAAAGAGAAGCTTTGAAATCATTACAGAGGAGCTTGGAGATAAGAAGCTCCTTCCCGGAACAGAGCTTATCGTAAAACGGTGTATTCACACAAGCGCAGATTTTGATTATGCAGAAAATCTCTGCTTTTCCGAACATGCGGTAGAACAGGCGATCACAGCTATTAAAAACGGAGCCTGTATTGTGACGGATACCCAGATGGCAAAATCCGGCATTAACAAACGCGCCCTTTCCCGTTACGGCGGAGAAGTGTACTGCTTTATGTCTGATGAGGACGTGGCGGAGCTGGCAAAGAAAAACGGTACAACAAGAGCAACGGCAAGTATGGATAAGGCAGCCTCTCTTGATAAAAAACTGATTTTTGCAATCGGAAACGCGCCGACAGCTCTTGTGCGTCTTTATGAGCTGATAGAGGAGGGGAAATTATCCCCCGAGCTGATCATCGGTGTTCCGGTAGGGTTTGTAAACGTGGTGCAGTCAAAAGAGCTGATTATGGAGGCAGGCGTTCCTTATATTGTGGCAAGAGGAAGAAAAGGCGGCAGCAACATTGCAGCCTGCATCTGCAACGCGCTGCTTTACATGATCGACAACAGAAGAGATTAATCCCGACAGAGAGAATATAAAAGTTTCAGTGCAGAAAGGAAATCTTCCACAGGCATGGAGGAGCAGGAAAGAACTACCGTTGTTTCCTGCTCTTTTTCTTTTAAAAAGGAGAGGGCAAGACCGTTTCGCTCTGCCTTTTCTTTAAGAGCGGAAGAAGAACCGGAAAAGGGAAGGGTAAGGGCAAGGCTTGTGCCTGCTGCGCCTGTACGGAGCGGACAGTTTTCTCCGAATACGGTTTTCACATCTTTTTGGAGGGATTTCAGCTTCTGGGAGTATAAACGCTTCAGTTTCCTTGTCTGGGCGGCAAGATGGCCGTCCCGTATAAACTGACAGAGCGCGATCTGCTCTGCTTTAGAGGCAGTCTGATTATAAAAAGCGGCTTTTTTCCTGTAAGCTTCAAGAAGCGGCGGAGGCAGCACCATAAAGCTTAACCGGATAGAAGGGAGGAGAAGCTTTGAAAAAGAGCCGATGTACACCACGTTTTCTCCTCCTGCAAGACTGTAAAGAGAAGGGGTGGGCTTTTGAAGGTATACAAATTCATTTTCAAAATCATCTTCTATAATAAGGCTTCCCCGGGCATCTGCATGGTGGATCAGCTCCAGACGGCGCTTTACCGGCATGATTTCCCCCCATTTTGTCATGTGGGCAGGGGAGACATAAATCACATGGGCGTTTTTATTTCTGTACTGTACCTGAAAGCCGAAATCAGAAAAGACGGTGCTGCCCTGGATAAAGGAGGGCGTGGGAAAGGAAACAGTTTCCCTGTCTTTTATAAGAGGGCAGAGAATCTGCAGAAGACTCTGTACACCCGCTCCAACCACAATGCTGTCAGGAGAGCAGAGAATGTTTCGCCGTTCTCTTATATAAACAGAAAGCACCTGACGGAAATCCGCTTCTCCCTGAGGCTCTCCGTAGGAGAGAAGGCGGGAGTCCTGCCGGAGAGCGCTTTTCATATACCGCCGCCACAAATCGAAGCGGAAGCTTTCTCTGTCCGCGCCGGAGGAGGCGAAATCAAATCGGTATACAGGCGCTTCTTTTTGCGGGGCGCTTTCTTTTTCTTTTCGTTTTTGTCCCATATCTGTCACGTAATATCCGCTTTGTGCTTTTGCGATAATATATCCGTCTGCCGCAAGCTGCAGGTATGCGCTTTCAATGGTGGTGCGGCTTAGTTTTAATTCTGCGGCGCAGGCGCGAAGAGAGGGCATTTTTGTTCCCGGAGGAAGGCTCCCGTTTAAAATCAGTTCCCGATAGCGGCGGTAAACGGTAAGATAAAGAGGTTCGTTCATAAACTGTCCTTTCAAAAATACTTGATTTTCTCTGTTTTGTGAGATACACTTTAAAAGTATTTTACACGGTAAAGAAAAGGAATACAAGATGGAGGGAAGAATTTGAAAAAAATAGCAGTGATCAACGATTTATCCGGTCTTGGAAAATGTTCCCTGACAGCGGCGATTCCTGTTATCTCTGTGATGGGCGTGCAGGCAGTGCCTCTGCCAACGGCTGTTTTAAGCAACCAGACAGGATATGCTTCTTATTTTTATGACGATTATACAGACCGCCTGGATTCCATAACGGAAGAATGGAAAAAAATCGGTTTTGCACCGGACGGAATTTATACAGGATTTCTTGCAGGGGAGGCGCAGGCAGAGAAAATCCAGACGTTTTTAGACGCATTTGCAGGAAGTGATACAAAAATCCTTACAGACCCGATCCTTGGAGACAACGGAAGGGCGCATGGATTTTATACGGAAAAATTATGCGGCTGTATGCGCTCTCTTGTAAAAAGAGCCCATGTGATCACGCCGAATCTGACAGAAGCCATGCTTCTTCTCTTTGGAAAAGAAGAGACGGAAAAACAGTGGAAGGCGCTTGAAGTGGAAGGAGACGAAGCCTTTTTAAGAGCGGCGGAAACATACGGAAAGCGCCTTTTAAAAGAATATGATCTTCAGACGGTTGTGATAACAGGGGTGGAGCGCAGAAAAGAAAAGCAGGCGTATATGGGAAATCTCGTATGCGAGGCAGAAGAAAATGTCTGGGTGTTTTCAAAAAAAGAAGGGGGAAGCTACTCCGGAACAGGAGACATCTTTGCTTCTGTGCTAAGCGCAGGTCTTGTAAAGGGAATCCCTATGAAAGACTGTGCAGAAAAAGCTGCCCGTTTTCTTGAAAAAGCCCTTCATCAGACAGTAAAGGAAGGGACGGACCGAAACGAGGGCGTATGTTTTGAGCCGTATCTGAAAGAGCTGTTATAATTTTCCGGCAGAGAAAAAGGAGCCTGCATTACGCAAGCTCCTCCCATCTTTCATATAAAGTTTCCAGCTCTTCTAGGACTGCTTCTTTTTCCCGGCTGAGTTCTGTGCAGCGTGCAACATTGGTGCACACGTCAGGAAGGACGAGGGTTTCGTCGATTTCCTTATCTCTCGTTTCCAGCTCCTCAATGCGGGCTTCTACTTTTTTCAGCTCATTTGCAAGCTTTCTTTTTCTTGCCTCTTCTTCCTTTTGCTGCTGCCAGGTCAGCTTGCTTTCGGAAACATTTTTTATTTCCGCTTCTTCTGTCTGGGAAGGGGCGTATTTTTCTGTCAGCTCATCCTTTTTCTCAAGATAATAGTCGTAATCTCCAATATAATTTACAACTGCCTGATTGGTAAGGTCAAGGATCCTGGTTGCCGTCTGGTTAATAAAGTAACGGTCGTGAGAAACATAGAGCACGGTTCCCGTATAGCTGTTTAAGGCTTCCTCCAGGATTTCTTTTGAGGCAATGTCAAGGTGGTTGGTAGGCTCGTCAAGGATCAGGAAATTCGCCTCGGAAAGCATAAGCTTTGCAAGGGAGACACGGCCTCTTTCCCCGCCGGAAAGGGCGGAGATTTCTTTAAATACGTCGTCCCCTGTAAATAAAAAGGCGGCAAGCATATTTCGGATTTCCGTTTCCGTAAGCGCAGGATACGTATCGGAAATTTCCTGGAAAATCGTTTTCTCTGTGTGGAGCACATGGTGTTCCTGATCATAGTATCCGATCTGCACTTTGGAGCCGAGGGTAAATTCTCCTGCGTCCGCCGGGAGGATCCCGTTTAAGATCTTTAACATGGTAGTTTTGCCTGTTCCGTTGTTTCCAATAAGCGCAACCCGTTCTCCGCGTTTGATCTCAAAAGAAATATCTGTAAAAAGCGTCTGTCCCGGGAAGGATTTGGAAAGGCCCTCCACAGAGAGCACATCGTTTCCGCTTACAAAACGCGGCTCCAGGGAAATCCGCATCTGATTCTGAACTTCCATCGGTTTATCGAGACGCTGGATCTTATCCAGCATTTTTTCGCGGCTTTCTGCGCGGCGTATGGATTTTTCTCTGTTAAAGGATTTGAGCTTTGCGATCACGGCTTCCTGGTGTTTGATCTCTCTTTGCTGATTTAAGTAAGCCTTATACTGGGCGTCGCGAAGCTGGGCTTTTTTTAAGGCAAAGGAAGAATAGTTTCCGTTGTAGCTTAAAATATTTCCCGCTTCGATCTCAATGACCTTTGTGACAACTTTGTCAAGAAAATAACGGTCATGGGACACGATCAATACGGCGCCCGGATAATTCAGAAGATACGTTTCCAGCCAGGAAATGCTCTCCATATCCAGATGGTTGGTAGGCTCGTCAAGAAGGAGAATGTCCGGTTTGGATAAAAGGAGCTTGCCGAGAGCCACTCTTGTTTTCTGTCCTCCGGAAAGGGTTTCAATCTGCTTTGTAAAATCCTCCTCCCCGAAGCCGAGACCTTTTAACACGCCGGTTACTTCGCTTTTATATGCGTATCCGTTTTCCAGTTCAAACTGATGATTCAGTCTTGTGTAGGTGTTCATAAGGGATTCCAGCGTCTCGCCGGAAGCGTCCTTCATATCCTGCTCAAGAGTGCGCAGGCGGCCCTCCATATCCAGAATATGCTGTTTTGTAGTGAGGAGCTCCTCATATATGGAATGGTGTCCGTGTATGTCCTGATACTGGGCAAGGTAGCCGATGTTTTTATCTTTGGAAATGACAACATTTCCGGAATCGCAGGGCATCTCGTTCATGATGATGCGAAGAAGCGTTGTTTTTCCGGCACCGTTGTTTCCGATAAGGGCAGCCTTTTCCCGGTCTTCTATATGAAAGGAAGCGTCCTTTAAAATAATTTTCTCGCCAAAGGATTTTGACAGGTTATGACATGACAAAATCATGGGTATTCCTCCGTTTTTTCTTAAATATCTATACTATTATACAGAAAAATTCCTTTTTTTGAAAGAACAAATTAACTTTATTTGACAATAAAATGTCATTTCGGTATAATTGACATAGTATTCTAAGGAGGGAACAGTTGTGGAGGCAAAAGAGATTTCGAGAGCGGTGATTAAGCGTCTGCCACGCTATTATCGCTATTTAGGGGAGCTTTTAGAAGAAAATGTAGACCGTATTTCGTCCAATGATCTGAGCAAAAAAATGCATGTTACCGCGTCTCAGATTCGTCAGGATCTGAATAATTTCGGCGGTTTTGGACAGCAGGGATATGGTTATAATGTAAAATATCTGTATACGGAGATCGGAAAGATCCTGGGGCTTGACACCGTACACCCCATGATTATTTTAGGTGCGGGTAATCTGGGGCAGGCGCTTGCCAATTACGTGGATTTTGAAAAAAGAGGATTTAAGCTTGTTGGAATTTTTGATGTAAATCCCGTTCTGGAGGGCATTGCCGTAAGGGGCATTGAAATCCAGATGTTAAGCGAGCTTCCCTTTTTTCTGAAAGAACACCATGTGGAAATTGCAATTTTGACACTGCCGAAAAATAAGGCGAAGGAAATGGCAGGGATTTTGATAGAAAACGGAATCAAGGCAATCTGGAATTTTGCCCATATTGACCTTGACGCGCCGGAAGATGTGATCGTGGAGAATGTGCATCTTTCCGAAAGTCTTATGACTCTTTCTTATAATCTGAGCCAGTACCGCCAGAAACAGACAGAAAAAGAGAAGATGTAAAATGAAAGAAATTGTGACATGCAGCCAGATGAAGGCGCTTGATAATCATACGATCAAAGAAATGGGGATTCCCTCCTGTGTACTGATGGAGCGTGCCGCTCTGAAATGCGTGGAGGAAACAGAAAAAATACTGGAGCCCGAGGAGCGCGTCCTTGTTGTGTGCGGCTGTGGAAATAACGGAGGAGACGGGATTGCCGTTGCAAGAATGCTGCATCTGAAAGGGATCCGAACCCATATTTTTCTTGCGGGAAAAGAAGAGTCCATGACAGAGGAAACGGCGCTCCAGTGGAAAATTGCAAGAAGTTATCATGTGCCTCGTGTGAATAACCCGCAGTGGCGTGAATATACTACTATAGTAGATGCCATTTTCGGCGCGGGACTTTCAAGACCCATAGAGGGAAACCTGAAAAATCTCATTCACTGTATGAATGATTCTTCTTCTAAAAAAATTGCCGTGGATATTCCTTCAGGAATTGACGGAAATACGGGAATGGAACTGGGAATTGCTTTTCGCGCAGATCTGACCGTTACCTTTGGATTTCGGAAACGGGGGCTTTGTTTTTATCCGGGAAGAATGTATGCGGGGAAAACCGTGGTAGCGGATATTGGCATTTACAGAACAGAAGGCCAGGGAAGCACGTTTGCCATGCAGGAAGAGGATCTTCTTCGTCTGCCGTCCCGCCGTCCTTCAGGAAATAAGGGAACATTTGGAAAAGTGCTTGTTGTGGCCGGTTCGGAAGGTATGTGCGGAGCTGCCTATTTAAGCGCTGCCGCAGCCTTAAAAGCAGGCGCAGGCATGGTTCAGATCCAGACAGTGGAAGCGAACAGGATCCCTCTGCAGATCCTTCTTCCTGAGGCTATGGTATCCTGCACATTTACAGAGGAGGAAAACAGCCGGATCCTCGCCTGGTGCGATGTGGTGGTGATCGGTCCCGGTCTTGGCAACTACGGTTTAAGTTATGAGAGAGAGCTGTGGTTTTTAAAGAAAGCAGGAGAGCTTCACAAGCCGGTGATCCTGGATGCAGACGGGCTGAATCTTCTTGCCCTTCGCCCAAAGTGGAAAGAATATCTGGGAGAGCATGTGGTTGTGACGCCTCACATCGGTGAGATGAGCCGCCTCACCGGAAAAACAATCGGGGAGATCCAGAACTGTATGGCAGAGACGGCTCTTTCCTATGCACAGGAGACAAAGACAACCTGTGTGTTAAAGGACGCCTGTACTGTGACGGCGGGAAGAGACGGAAACCTTTATCTGAATCTTTCCGGAAACGACGGAATGGCAACTGCGGGAAGCGGAGACGTACTTACCGGGATCCTTGCGGCTGTGTTCTGTATGTATCTGGACGGAGAAGATACGACTGCTCCGGAAATAAAGGCTGCTCTCGGGGTGTATCTCCACGGACGATGCGGAGATATTGCGGCAGAAAAACACGGTTCCCGTTCCCTTACAGCCAGGAATCTCATTGAGGCGCTGCCTGAGGCATTTTGCAGAAAAGAGGAAGTATTATGAAGAAATACCAGCGTATCAGAGCGGAGGTTTCCCTTGATGCCATTGCGCATAATTTTGAGGAAATGAGAAAGCGCATTCGAAAAGATACGAAAATCATTGCCGTGGTAAAAGCAGACGGCTACGGTCACGGCGCAGACGCTGTGGCGCGTCTTATCCATGATTACGATTACATATGGGGATTTGCAGCTGCAACGGCGGAGGAAGCCATTGCCCTTCGAAAATCCGGAGTGACGAAGCCCATTCTGATCCTGGGACTTGTTTTTGAGGAGCATTTTCAGGAACTTGCAGCTTTGGATATACGGATTACGGTATCCGATGCGGAGACTGCACAGAAATTTGCAGAGGCAGCGGCGCATACAGGAAAAAAGGCGCTGGTCCACATTGCCCTTGATACGGGAATGACGCGAATCGGATTTTCCGATACGCCGGAAAGTGCAGAAGAAGTGCGGAAAATAAAAGAGATTCCCGGCCTGAAAATCGAGGGGATTTTCACTCATTTTGCAAGGGCAGATGAGTATGATAAAAGCCCTGCTCTTGTACAGCTTTCCCGCTATCAGCACTTTGTACAGCTTTTAAAAGACCAGGGAGTTGAAATTCCTCTCTGCCACTGTTCCAACAGCGCCGGGATCATGCGCATTGCAGAGGCAAATATGGACGCTGTGCGGGCGGGGATCACCATTTACGGAGTCTATCCTTCCGACGAGGTGGAAAAAGAAGCCCTTGATCTCATTCCTGCTATGGAGTTAAAAAGTCATGTGTCTTATGTAAAAAAGGTAAAACCGGGAACAGCAGTAAGCTATGGCGGAACATTTGTGACAGAAAAAGATACGATCATTGCCACGATACCGGTGGGATACGCAGACGGATACCCGCGCACCCTCTCCAATAAGGGCTGGGTTTTGATCCACGGAAAAAAAGCGCCCATACTTGGAAGGGTGTGCATGGATCAGTTTATGGTGGACGTGACCCATATTCCGGAGGCGGCAAAGGGAGATGAGGTGACCCTTCTGGGCCGCGATGGAGAGGAATGGATTGATGCAGACACCATCGGAAATCTTTCCGGACGGTTTTCTTATGAATTTCTCTGTGAGATCAGCAAACGTGTCCCGAGGATTTATATACAGAACAAAAAAGAGACAGGAGAATTAAGTTTCTTCTCTTAAAAGAAATGCACCACGCATGTATACACAAGAAAAATATGGAAATACTATTCCTAAAATAAGGCAATGCCGAAACAGAATCGGAGTGTGAATTGTGTGGTAATTAAAAGAGGGGATATTTTTTATGCAGATTTAAGACCTGTGGTGGGAAGCGAGCAGGGAGGGATACGGCCGGTGCTTATTATACAGAATGATGTGGGCAACCGGCACAGTCCCACTGTCATATGCGCCGCCATAACTTCTAAAATGAATAAGGCAAAGCTCCCGACGCATATAGAGATTGACGCGTCTGCTTATGGAATCGAGAGAGATTCTGTGATCCTTTTAGAGCAGCTTCGCACAATCGATAAGAGAAGGCTGAAAGACAAGGTGTGCCATCTGGACGGTCCTATGCTTGACCGCGTGAACCATGCCCTGGAAATCAGCCTGGAGCTTACATTTTAGGCTGGTCTTGACGAAAGATAGTTATAGTGCTATATTTTAGCAGTAACTATGGATTTATTTACAAAGGAGTAAGAGATAAATAATGGAAGATGGCAGTAGTCTGCCCTTATGGGGCATCATTATTTTATTCATGCTGTTTTTACTGAACGGTATTTTCTACGGGTTTGCAGCAGCCGTTCAGAATTTAAGTGAAGGGGAATTACAGAGACGCGCCCTGGAAGGGGATAAAAAAGCGATAAAGCTTCTCGAGTTTATGAATCGCCCGTCTCAGTATGTAAATGCCATTCCTCTTATGGTAATTTCTTCAGGAATCTGTTTTGGTACGTTTTTCGTACCCTGGGCTGTCCGGGAGTTTCATCCCTACATAAAGCATATTCCTGCAATGCTTCTGGTTTTAATTCCGGGAGTGATCCTTCTGGCAGCCCTGGGCATTCTTACCTTCCGCAGGATCGGAAGCTTCAGCCCGGAACGTTTTGCCTACAGATGGCTTGGGGTAGTATCGTTTTTTTCAAACATACTTTACCCGGTCACCATGTGCATTACCTGGATCGCAAAGCTTGCAGCAAGACCTTTTGGCATCACTCTTGACCAGACAATGGAAGCTGTCACAGAGGAGGAGATCATCTCTATGGTGGATGAAGCCCATGAGCAGGGCGTCATAGAGGAAAATGAGGCGGAAATGATCCAGAATATTATTTCCTTTAATGAGACAGAGGCAAAGGACATTATGACTCACAGAAAAAATGTGGTCGCATTTGATGAGGAAATGCTTCTTCAGGAAATGATCGATGAGATGCTGGAGGAAGGAAATTCCAGATACCCTGTCTTCAGGGAAGATCTTGACAATATCGTAGGAATTGTCAATTACAAGGATGCATTAAAGTTTATGACAAAGAATCCCTGGGCAAAATTCAAGCCTTTAAAGGAACTGCCGGGACTGATACGTACCGCAGACTTTATCCCGGAAACAAGAGGGATCGGGGATCTTTTCCATACCATGCAGGCAAAGAAGCTTCACATGGCAATCGTAGTGGATGAGTACGGACAGACAGCAGGTCTTGTTTCTATGGAGGATATTCTGGAAGAAATCGTGGGAGAGATCCTCGACGAGTATGATGAAGATGAGGTGACGATCCGCCCACAGATTGACAACAGCGTTATGATAGATGGTCTTGTAAATCTGGAAGATGTGGAGGAGGAGCTTGGAGTCGATTTCGGAGACTGCGAGTTTGAGACGTTAAACGGATACTTAACTTCTCTTCTGGGACATATTCCCACAAAGAAAGACCTGGATAAAGAAATTGTTGCAAACGGCTACCGCTTTCAGATCCTGTCTTTGGGAAATAAGACGATCGGACGTGTGCGTGCCGAAAAAATAAAACAAGAAACAAAAGGAGAAGACAAATGTCAGGACATTCAAAATTCGCAAACATAAAGCACAAGAAAGAGAAAAACGACGCCAAAAAAGGAAAGATTTTTACAGTGATCGGACGTGAGATCGTGATGGCTGTAAAAGCCGGCGGTCCGGACCCGAACAACAACAGCAAGCTTCGCGATGTGATCGCAAAGGCAAAAGCAAATAATATGCCAAACGATACCATTGACCGCGGAATCAAAAAAGCAGCAGGAGCAGACGCGGCAGATAACTACGAAAAAGCAGTATACGAAGGCTATGGTCCAAACGGAGTGGCTATTATTGTAGAAACTCTGACAGATAATAAAAACCGTACTGCAGGTAATGTAAGAAACGCTTTCACAAAAGGAAACGGAAGCATTGGAACACAGGGCTGCGTATCCTTCATGTTCGATCAGAAGGGTCAGATCATTATTGACAAAGAAGAGTGTGAGATGGATGCAGACGAGCTGATGATGATCGCTCTCGATGCGGGAGCAGAAGACTTTTCCGAGGAGGAGGACAGCTTCGAGGTTCTTACAGCTCCTGACGATTTCAGCGCAGTAAGAGAGGCTCTGGAAGGCGCAGGCGTTCCGCTTCTTGAGGCACAGGTGGCAATGATCCCGCAGACATATGTGGAGCTTACCGATGAAAAAGCGATCAAAGATCTTCAGAAAACACTGGATCTTCTTGATGACGACGACGATGTAACAGATGTATGGCACAACTGGGACGAATAAGTTTCGTATGAAAAACAGATTTTGACACATAATACCTTCAGGAATAAAATTCTTGGAGGTATTTTTTATGGAAAAAGAAAAAAATGAAGAGAAACGTGCGGAGCGTCTTGAAAATGAGAGCGAAGAAAACCGGCAGATACGGGATATGGGACAGGTTCTTCTTGATAAAAACGAAAAAAAGCACAGAATTGAGCTTCTCAGTATCATCGGGGAGGTGGAAGGTCATGAATCGGCTCCTGCTCAGAGCAAGACCACAAAATACGAGCATGTGCTTCCGAAGCTTGCCATGATCGAGGACGATGAAAACGTGGACGGTCTTCTGATTCTGTTAAATACAGTAGGAGGCGATGTGGAGGCAGGTCTTGCCATTGCGGAGATGATCGCTTCTTTAAGCGTTCCTACCGTATCTCTTGTTCTTGGAGGTGGGCACTCCATCGGCGTTCCTATGGCTGTTTCCGCAGATTATTCTTTTGTGGTCCCGAGTGCGACGATGGTTATTCACCCTGTGCGCTCCAGCGGAATGTTTATCGGGGTTGCCCAGACATACCGGAATATGGAAAAAATCCAGGACAGAATTACCGGTTTTATTTCCAGCCATTCCCACACCAGTCAGAAGCGTCTGGAGAAACTGATGCTGGATACCAGCCAGCTTGTAAAAGACGTGGGGACAATGCTGGAGGGAGAAGAAGCGGTAAAAGAAGGGCTGATCGATGAGGTAGGCGGCATGAGGGAAGCACTCGCCAAACTTTACGAGCTGATTGAAGAAAAAAACAAAAAAAATTAAGTTTCTTATTTGCTAATTTCCTTTTTTGTGCTATTATAAGAAAGAATGAGTGGGAATGTAATAGGCATCTGTACAGATGTCTGTTAAATATGAATGCCAGGAGGAAATTATGTATAAGATACTGAAAGCAGAAAAACTTGCTGCAAACATCTTTCTTATGGACGTAGAAGCTCCGCGCGTGGCAAAACATTGTCTGCCGGGCCAGTTCGTAATTGTCAAAATGGATGAAGAAGGAGAGCGTATTCCGCTTACGATCTGCGATTATGATGCAGAGAAGGGAATTGTGACGATCGTATTCCAGCCAATCGGCGCTTCTACCATGAAGATGGCAGAACTTCAGGCAGGCGATTCCTTCGAGGATTTTGTTGGTCCCCTTGGAAAACCTTCCGAGTTTACAGAAATGGACTTAGACGAGCTTAAGAAAAAACGTATTGTATTTGTTGCAGGCGGCGTTGGTACAGCTCCTGTTTATCCGCAGGTAAAATGGCTTCATGAGCACGGCATCACAGCAGATGCGATCGTTGGAGCAAAAACAAAAGATCTTGTGATCCTGGAAGAGGAAATGAGCAAGGTATGTAACCTGTACGTTACAACAGACGATGGTTCTTATGTAAGAAAAGGCATGGGTACAGATGTGCTTCGCGACCTTGTTCAGAACCAGGGAAAAGAATATGACGTATGCGTTGCCATCGGACCGATGATCATGATGAAATTTGTCTGTCTCCTCACAAAAGAGCTGAATATTCCGACAATCGTCAGCATGAACCCGATCATGGTAGACGGAACCGGCATGTGCGGTGCATGTCGTCTCATGGTAGGCGGAGAAGTAAAATTCGCATGTGTGGACGGTCCGGAATTTGACGGGCATCTTGTAGATTTTGACCTTGCAATGAAGAGACAGCAGATGTATAAAACAGCAGAAGGCCGTGCAATTTTAAAACAGCAGGAAGGTGACACACATCATGGCGGATGTGGACACTGCGGAGGTGACGAATAATGGGCGATGTATTAAAGAAAGTACCGGTAAGAGAACAGGCTCCTGAGGTTCGTGCAAAGAACTTTGAAGAGGTTTGCCTTGGATATAACAAAGAGGAAGCAATGGAAGAGGCAGCACGCTGCATTAACTGTAAAAATGCAAAATGTGTACAGGGCTGCCCGGTTTCCATTAACATTCCGGCATTTATCCATGAAGTAAAAGAAGGAAATATGGAAGCAGCTTATCATGTGATCAGCGAATCCAGCGCACTTCCGGCAGTATGCGGACGTGTATGCCCTCAGGAAAGCCAGTGTGAGGGAAAATGTATCCGTGGCATCAAGGGCGAGCCGATCTCTATCGGCAAGCTGGAGCGTTTCGTTGCAGACTGGGCAAAAGAGAACGGAATCAAACCGGCTCCTGCAAAAGAGAAAAACGGTCATAAAGTTGCGATCATCGGTTCCGGTCCTGCAGGTCTTACCTGTGCAGGCGACCTTGCAAAAATGGGATACGATGTAACTATTTTTGAGGCGCTTCACAAAGCGGGCGGCGTTCTTGTATACGGTATTCCGGAATTCCGTCTTCCAAAGGACAAGGTCGTTGCAGAAGAAGTTGAAAATGTAAAATCTCTTGGCGTTAAAATTGAAACAAATGTTATTATCGGAAAATCCGTAACCATCGATGAGCTTCTGGAGGAAGAAGGCTTCGAGGCTGTATTTATCGGTTCCGGCGCAGGTCTTCCAATGTTTATGGGGATTCCGGGAGAACAGGCAAACGGCGTATTCTCCGCAAATGAGTACCTGACACGAAACAACCTTATGAAAGCGTTCCGTGAAGATTACGATACTCCGATCTTCCACGGCAAAAAAGTTGCGGTCGTAGGCGGCGGAAACGTGGCAATGGACGCTGCAAGAACAGCTCTCCGTCTCGGCGCAGAGGTACATATTATTTACCGTCGTTCTGAGGCAGAGCTTCCGGCACGAGTAGAAGAAGTTCATCATGCAAAAGAAGAGGGCGTTATTTTCGATCTTCTCACAAATCCGGTAGAGATCCTCACAGACGAAAACGACTGGGTAACAGGAATCAAATGTGTTCGTATGGAGCTTGGCGAGCCGGATGCTTCCGGAAGAAGACGCCCTGTGGAAATTCCGGGATCTGAGTTTGAAATCGAGGTTGACACTGTGATCATGTCCCTGGGAACTTCTCCAAACCCGCTGATTTCTTCCACTACGATCGGTCTTGACATCAATAAGAGAAAATGTATCATCGCAGATGAAGAAACAGGCAAAACATCAAAAGAGGGCGTTTATGCAGGCGGCGACGCCGTTACAGGCGCAGCGACTGTAATCCTTGCTATGGGAGCAGGAAAAGCAGGCGCAAAAGGTATTGATGAGTTCATCAAAAACAAATACGCGAAATAAATAAACGAAATTGAAAGACGGAGTTTCCTGAGGGAGCTCCGTTTTTTCTTTTGTTGTGTCCCGGGCATTCCTATGATATAATAAGAAACTAAGGGCAAGGGAAATCCTTCCATAAAGTATCAGGGAAAAGGGAGTACATATGGCAGCATTATACGCAATTTTATTAGGAATTTTACAGGGTATTACGGAATTTTTACCGGTGAGCAGCTTTGGACATACGAGCCTGATAGAAAATCTTCTGGGAATGGGACATGAGGGAGGGATTCTTTTTGAAACACTTCTTCACGTGGGAACGCTGGTTGCGGTATTTTCCGTCTTTCATAAGGATCTTAAGAGAATCTGGGTCGAGCTTGTGGGTATGGTTATGGACATAGTGGGGAATGTATATCTTTTTATCCATAATAAGCGGACAGGCGATTCTCTCCATTATGCAAAAATTGTAAAAGGTACATACAGGCGGCTGACTGCGCTTCTTGTAGTTTCCTTTATTCCAACGGCAGTTCTTGGATATACGGCAAGAAGACTGGTACAGCGCACTGCACTTTCTCCTGTTGTGCCGGGGATTTTTCTTCTTTTAACGGGAGTATGGCTGCTGGTGATAGATCTGAGCAGGGCAGGGGGAAATAAAACTCCGAAAAACTGCGGATACGAAGACGCTATGTGGATCGGAATCTGTCAGGGACTTTCTGTTTTTCCAGGGCTTTCCAGATGCGGACTTACAATGGGTGCAGCGCTTTTCTGTGGATTCAGCCGTAAATTTGCAGTGAAATATTCATTTCTGGTATCAGTTCCTGCCATTATCGGCGCTTTTTTTGTGGAAGTGCCCCAGTTTGCAGCTGCAGATATGAGTGTGGGAACAGGAGCCATTTATATCCTCGGTATGGCAGTTTCTGCAGTAACCGGATATTTTCTGATCCGTTTTCTTTTAAGGATCACGCAGACACTTCCATTCAAATATTTTGCATTTTACTGTTTCTTAGCGGGAATTGTGGGAATTGCATTAAACTTTGGATAAACATAATTTTATTTTCAGGGAGGGAAGCTTTTCATATGGCAGCTTCAAAGACGAACAGAAACAAAAAGAAAACAACAAAAAAGAAACAGCAGACTTCCAACGGTTTTCAGACGGAGATTATTCTTCTGGTAATTCTTGCAGCATCTATTATTCTTCTGGCAAGTGCCTTTGGAATGGGAGGAATCGTGGGAAATGCGATCAGCAGCTTCCTGTTTGGCGCAATGGGACTTCTGGCATATATATTTCCGGTGCTGCTCTTTATCGGAGCGGCATTTCTCCTTTCCAACAAAAGCAACCGCCTCGCTTACAAAAAAGTACTGGCGGGAGCGGCATTTTTTATCTTTCTCTGCGGACTTGTCCAGCTTCTGACAGAAGGATATGTACAGAGTACTACGCTGACGGATTATTATCATCTCTGTTCCGATTACCGTACGGGAGGCGGTGTGATCGGAGGGGCAATCTGTATTTCTACTACATCTGCCTTCGGTGTGGTGGGGGGATACGTTATCATTGTACTCGTTCTCCTGGTCAGTCTCATTATCATTACCCAGCGCTCCTTTTTTGAGTTTTTCTATCAGTTAATAGACAGCCTTCTGGGCTTTGTCAAAGGAAGACATGAAGAGTATATGGAGGGACAGCCGGAGAGAGAATTAAAAAAAGAACTCAGGGAAAAACAGAGGCAAAAGCTTAGAGAAGAAAAAAGAGCCCGCCATATCCGGGAACTGGAAGAAGCTCTTGCCGAAGAAGAGGCTCTGGAAGCAGAGGAGTTTCCAGAAGAAGAGAGAAAGCCTCAGAAGCAGAAGAAAAAAAGAGGTTTTCTTGAGGGGACAAAGCTGATCCCGGATAAAGAAGAGAAAGTGGAAGAGCCGGAGGAAGAAAAAGAGGCAGCGATTGATGTACAGTCTGTGGGACAGGGAGAGATGGAGTTTCGCATTCACCGTTCAGAGCCGCAGCCGGCAGAAGAACCGGAGGAAACGTGGGAAGAGGACGGAGAGCCGGAACCGGATATTTCTTCCGAACCAGGAATGCCGGAATCTGTTTCTCCTGCAAGACAGGCGTCCAAAAATCCGAAATCCTCTCAGACAGAAATAGAGACGGGGATCCGCAATATTCAGCACGAGATAGAGAGCAGGGAGCCAAAAGAAAAAAAAGTCTATCAGTTTCCGCCTCTTAAACTTTTAAAAAGAGGAGACGGAAAAGCACAGGGAGATTCCGATGCTCATTTAAGAAAGACAGCGAAGAAGCTTCAGGATACCCTTCATAATTTTGGAGTGAATGTAACCGTCACAAATGTAAGCTGCGGTCCTACTGTAACAAGATATGAGCTGCAGCCGGAGCAGGGAGTGAAGGTGAGCAGAATCGTAGGGCTTGCGGACGATATTAAGCTGAACCTTGCAGCGGCGGATATTCGAATCGAAGCGCCGATCCCGGGAAAGGCGGCAGTTGGGATTGAAGTGCCAAATAAGGAAAACAGCGCGGTTATGCTCCGTGACCTTCTGCAGTCTGAGGAGTTTAAAAATGCAAAGTCAAAGCTTTCTTTTGCGGCAGGAAAAGATATAGCAGGAAAGCCGGTGGTGACAGACATTGCAAAGATGCCTCACCTTCTCATCGCAGGGGCAACCGGTTCCGGTAAATCTGTGTGTATCAATACGCTGATCATCAGTATTTTATATAAGGCAACCCCAGATGAAGTAAAACTGATCATGATCGATCCGAAAGTGGTGGAACTCAGCGTATATAACGGGATTCCTCATCTTTTCATTCCGGTTGTGACGGATCCGAAAAAAGCGGCGGGAGCTTTAAACTGGGCAGTATCGGAGATGAGCAGCCGCTATAATACCTTTGCGGAATATGGAGTACGAAATCTGGGAGAATATAACCGTAAAATTGAAAAAATGACAATTCCGGAAGGGGAAGAAAAACCGGAAAAAATGCCACAGATCGTGATTATCGTGGACGAGCTTGCAGACCTTATGATGGTAGCGCCGGGAGAAGTGGAAGACGCAATCTGCCGTCTTGCACAGCTTGCCAGAGCTGCCGGCATTCATCTGATCATTGCCACACAGCGTCCTTCCGTCAATGTCATCACAGGGCTCATTAAGGCAAATATGCCGTCGCGCATCGCTTTTTCTGTTTCTTCAGGGGTGGATTCCAGAACCATCCTTGATATGAACGGTGCGGAAAAACTGCTTGGAAAGGGAGATATGCTTTTCTACCCTCAGGGCTATCAGAAGCCTGCACGTCTTCAGGGGGCGTTTGTTTCCGATGAGGAAGTAAGCAGCGTAGTCGGCTTCCTTACAGATAAAAACCCAAAACCGGAATACGATCCCCAGATAGAAAAACAGGTAAATACAGCCGGTATTTCCGCTATGGGAGCGCCCGGAGGCGATGACCGAGATATTTATTTTGAAGAAGCCGGAAAATTTATTATTGAAAAAGAAAAAGCTTCCATAGGAATGCTGCAGAGAATGTTTAAAATCGGATTTAACCGTGCGGCGAGAATTATGGATCAGCTTTCCGACGCCGGGGTCGTTGGTCCGGAAGAGGGAACAAAACCAAGAAAGGTGCTGATGTCTCTGGAGGAATTTCAGAGTTATCTGGAGGAATCATAAATGAAAATAACTTTGATAACCGTAGGAAAAATAAAAGAAAAGTATCTGCGCGACGCCATAGGGGAATACAGCAAGCGTCTAAGCCGTTACTGTAAGCTGGAAGTTGTGGAGGTAGCGGATGAGAAAACGCCGGACAATGCAAGCGAGACGGTAGAAAATCAGATCCGCCAAAAAGAGGCAGAACGTATTTTAAAACACATTAAAGAAGATTCTTATGTGATCACTCTGGAGATCAACGGGAAAATGCTGGATTCTCCCGGGCTTGCAGAGAAAATAGAAACTCTTGGAACAAAGGGCGAGAGCCATCTCACCTTTGTGATCGGCGGCTCCATAGGGCTTGGAGAGGAAGTTTTGAAACGCTCGGATTTTGGTCTGAGCTTTTCCAAAATGACTTTTCCCCATCAGCTTATGCGGGTGATTCTTCTGGAACAGATATACAGAAGCTTCCGCATTATAAATGGAGAGCCATATCATAAATAAAAGAATGACGGGAGGGCAGACTATGACAGCAGTGATTATTATCGGCGCAGTTTTATCAGCAGCAGTATTGTGGGGAATCAGCTCCTATAACGGGTTTGTTGCACTACGCAATAAAACGGAGGAGGCATTTTCCGCTATGGACGTGTCTTTGAAGAAACGGTATGATTTAATTCCCAATTATGTGGAGACTGTAAAGGGATATGCAAAGCATGAATCAGAAACACTGGAAAAGGTAGTGAGCGCCAGAAATATGGCGATGACAGCAGAGACACCAAAGGAGCGTATGCAAAATGATAATATTCTTACGGGAAGTCTGCGCTCCCTTTTTGCGATTGCGGAAAATTATCCGGACTTAAAAGCCAACACAAATTTTACAGAACTTCAGGATCAGTTGTTAGAAATTGAAGAAGAAATTGCAGGGGCAAGAAGATATTATAACGGTGTGGTAAACAGGTATAATACAAAGGCGGAAATGTTCCCCGGAAATATCATTGCCAAAATGTTCCATTTTGAAAGAAAACCTCTTTTTGAGGTGGAAGAGAGCGAAGAGAGGAAAAATGTAAAAGTATCATTTTAAAAGGAAGGGGAGCTGTCTGTGAAAAAGAAGATAAAAAACTATTTTTGGATTGCCGTATGGGTCGTTCTGTTTCTTGTGACCGGAAATTTCAGTATTCTGGGACAGATATTTCCTGAAAAATCAGAGGCGCAGGAAGTATCGGAAGACGTATTTATGGATACCACCTCCTATTCTACGGAAATTGAAGTACAGGATAATAATTCCTATCTGGTACGGGAAAATATCGACGTGTTCTTTTCTCTGAAAAGACATGGGATTTACCGGTATATTCCGCAGAAGGGAAAGATTTCTCAGCTTGAAGAAAATGGAGAAGTAAAAGAAATTCCCTACTATGCTTCTTTTGATGAGGTAAAAGCGTCAGAAGAGCTTTATGTAACATCAGAAAACGGAAATAAGGTACTGCGTCTGGGTGATCCAGATGAGGGAGCACAGGTGGAGGGGGCTCAGGAGTACGATCTTCAGTATCATGTGACACCGATAACTTCAAAGGGATATACAGACGCGTACTACAATATTTTTCCCACCGGGTGGCAGAATGAGATTCCGGAGGGAAGCACCTTTCAGATCCGCTTTCCAAAGGAATTTGACAAAGCAAGGTTTCAGATTTATTACGGACAGTACGGAGAGCGGCTGGACGGAACAGATATAGTGGATCTTACCTGGAATGGAAATACGGTATCCGGCATATTAAAAGCCCCCCTTCCTGTTGGAACCGGAATGACGTTTTATGTTCCTATGGAAGAGGGATATTTTCAAAATACTGCCTCTGTAAGCGGAATAAATATCCTGCTTTTGAGCATCAGCGGAATTTCTCTTCTGGTCCTGATCCTTCTGTTCTGGTTTTTCGGGAAAGACAGCATGATCATTCCTTCTGTGCAGTTTCAGCCGCCGGAAGGTTTTGACAGCGCTGCAGTAGGGTATATTATTGATGGAGACGTATCGGATAAGGACGTCATGTCTCTTCTTCTTTTCTGGGCAGACAAGGGGTATATGAAGATTCAGGAGACAGAGGAGCTGGAGCTTTCTTTTATCAAGCTTTCTGATCTGCCTGATGACGCGCCAAAATATGAGAAAGAATTTTTTACCGGAATTTTCGGAAAACACGCGCCTGCAGGAAAAAAGGTAAAAATGAGCAATCTCAGGTACAGAATGGCAAAGACGTTCTCAAGAACAAAGGCGTGGATTGAGGAAAATTACAGAGAAAAGGTATATACAAAAGCTTCCAGAAGAGCAAGGATCGGAGCCGGATTTTTAAGCTGCATTCCTGTATTTCTTTCCATTTTTATTCTTATGAAGATGACTATGACAAATCTCCTTATCCTGGTTCTGCCGGCGCTGTATCTTACCGGGCTTGTGATTTTCAGTCATACCGTAGACTGCTGGTATGCGACTGCCAGAAAATCCCGGATCCTTATGGGAAGCATTTCCGCAGCTATGAGCATGACTTCGGTTGTCTCCCTTGTGCTGATTTATGGTATCGCAATGCTTAAAGGAGATATGCTGAATTTCTTCCCCGGACTTTTAACAGCCGGTGCTGCGGCATGTGCAGGTCTTGTTTTTACAGGATTTATGAAAAAGCGCACAGAGGAATGTTCGGAGTGGATCGGGCGTCTTTTGGGGCTTCGTGATTTTATTGAGACAGCAGAACTGGAGAGAATGCAGGTAATTGCAAAAGATTCGCCGCAGCTTTTTTATCATATTCTTCCTTTTGCCTATGTATTTGGTCTTACAGATATTTTACTTGACAAAATGAAGGATTTGACGCTTCCATCTCCGGACTGGTACGAGACACAGGTACCTTATACGCATTTTGATCATTATACGATGCACAGAATGATGCACGCAGATATGGATTATGCGGCGACAACGATTTCCACACCAAAGCCTTCCGAATCTTCCGGTGGAAGCAGCGGCTCTTCCGGCGGTTTCTCAGGCGGAGGCGGATTTTCCGGTGGAGGCTTCGGTGGAGGCGGAGGCGGAAGCTGGTAAGAAACGGAGGAATAACATGGCAAAAACATTTTATACAAACGGAACGATTCTCACAATGAATGAAAACAGCCTTTACGCAGAAGCCGTATGCGTAAAAGACGGGCGAATCCTTTCAGTGGGAACAGAAAAAGAGGTAATGGCAGACAAAGAAGCGGGAGATGAGGTAGTAGATTTACATGGAAAAACCATGATGCCTGGTTTCATTGACGCGCACTCTCATTTTGCAGGCGCAGCCAACGCCATGCTTCAGTGCGATTTATCTTTCTGCGAGAGCTTCTCAGATATAATAAGAGAAATGAAAAAATTTGCAGAAGAAAGAAATCTTACAGAAGAAGAGTGGATTATTGGAAGAAATTACGACCAGAATTTTCTGAAGGAAAAAAGACACCCGGATAAATCTGTACTGGACGAAATCAGCAGAATAAATCCAGTATTAATTGTGCACGCGTCCTCCCATATGGGCGTCGCAAACAGCAAAGCTTTGGAAATGCAAGAAATCAATGAAAAGACAGAGGACTGTCCCGGAGGGAAATACGGAAGACTGGAGAACAGCAGAATACCGGACGGTTATATGGAGGAAAAGGCGTTTTTGAATTTTCAGTCGAAGCTTCCCATGACTTCTGTGGAAAAGCTGATGGAGCTGATCGTGAAAGCCCAGACTATGTATGCTTCTTATGGCATTACCACCGTGCAGGACGGTATGGTAGGAAAGCCTTTGTTTCAACTACTGAAATGCGCGGCAGAACAGGGGCTTTTCAAACTGGATATAGTGGGTTTTGCAGACATTACCACCATGTCTGATATTTTTGAGAAAGAGCCGGATTATGCAGAACGTTACTGCGGACATTTCAAGATGGGCGGCTTTAAAATTTTCCTGGACGGTTCTCCTCAGGGAAAAACCGCCTGGACTTCAAAACCGTATGAAGGAGAAGGGGATTACTGCGGTTATCCCATTTATACAGACGAAAAACTGGAGGAATATATTGAACTGGCACTTCAGAAAAAGAAACAGCTTCTTGCACACTGTAATGGCGATGCGGCGGCAGAGCAGTATATTACGCAGTTTGAAGCAGCGATGAGAAAACTGGGAGAAAAGGACAGCCACCGTGCGGTGATGGTACACGCCCAGCTTGTAAGAGAAGACCAGTTAAAGAGAATGGCAGAAATACAGATGATGCCAAGCTTTTTTGTGGTGCATACCTATTACTGGGGAGATGTTCATGTAAAGAATTTCGGGCAGGAGAGAGGAAGTCAGATTTCGCCTGTAAAATCAGCTGTAAAAAACCATATGAAATATACTTTTCACCAGGATACGCCGGTTGTGCCGCCGGATATGATGCGCACTGTGTGGAGCGCAGTCAACCGAGTTTCCAGATCCGGTCAGAGGATTGGAGAAAATCAGAGAGTTTCTGTGATGGAAGCATTAAAAGCCATCACTGTATATGCAGCGTACCAGTATTTTGAGGAAAAAGAAAAGGGAACCATTGAAAAAGGAAAGAAAGCAGACTTTGTAATATTAAGTGAAGATCCACTGGAAACAGAGCCGGAAAAACTGACATCGATCCAGGTTCTTACGACTATCAAAGAGAACGAAGTGATTTATAAAGCGGAAGATTTCAATAAAAATTGACAAACACACAGAGCAATGTTATAATGCTTCCTTGCTATCTGAAAACAGAAAAGAAAGGATTGATTTTATGACATTTTATCAGGAACTGCAGTTAAATCAGGCTGGCTCAAAGGCGATGGTAAAAAATGCCAGAAGCCCACGGGAGAAACTTCATCATACATGTATCTATATGTTTAAAATCGGGATTACCCTGCTTTTCTGTATGGCATTTGTTATGGCATTTGGAAGTATTTTCGGAGACGGAAACAGCACAGTAGGCGTTGTGGTACTTTTATTTCTCATGGTATTTAAGAATGCAGATTTCGGGATCTGTATGCGCCATTCTCTTAAAGTGATGGCAGCTATTTTCGGGATTTTAATCATAGGTCCGAGACTTGCGAATATGGCTGGCCCGGTTTTGGGAATGGTACTGAATATTGCGTTTATTTTTCTTCTTGCATTTATAGGTTGCCATAATATTATTATGTCAAACCATTCCACTGTGATTCTGGGGTATCTTCTTCTTTACGGATATGATGTGACAGGAAAAGATTACGGACTTCGGATTGCAGGGCTTGTACTGGGGGCGGTGCTTACAGGAATTGTATTTTACAGAGGACACCGCAATTATGAGTACAAGAGAGATTTAAAAAGTATTTTTGAAGAATTTGATATTCATTCCTCGCGAACAAGATGGCAGATTGCCATGACTCTCGGAGTTTCTTCTGCCATGTGCTTTGCAGAGCTTCTCCATTTCCCGCGTTCTATGTGGATTGGAATTGCTGTTATGTCTGTTATGGTTCCGTTTGAGCAGGATTTAAAGAAAAGGACAAGGGGAAGGATTCCCGGAAACCTCTTTGGCGGTATCTTATTTGTTGTTCTTTACGTCATACTTCCTCCGTCCTTCCTCTCTTATGCAGGAATTATAGGTGGAATCGGTGTGGGACTTTCTGCAAGCTACGGCTGGCAGTCGGTATTTAACTCTCTTGGAGCAATGGCAGTTGCCACAGGGCTTCTCGGGCTTCCGGCAGCTGTTTTCTTCCGTATTTTCCATAATGTATGCGGAAGTATTTACGGACATCTCTTTTATAAATTTTTTAACCGGTCAGTAAACTGTATTCCGGCAGAATAAGGCAAAAAAAGGCTTCCTTCAAAAATGAGGGAAGCTTTTTTCTTACACATAATGGTAAACATTTCTTTTTTTCCGGAAATAGAAAAGAGACAAAAATACGGTGAAAAACTCTGCTGCCGGAACAGCAAGCCAGATGCCGGTTACTCCCAGAACAGCAGGGAGAAGCAGAATATTCAGCACAAGAAGTACAAAGGTGCGGACAAAGGAAATGATCGCCGAGGTTTTTCCATCGGAAAACGCCGTAAACATGGAGGAAGCAAAAATATTGATCCCTGCGAATATGTAATTTATGGAAAACAGGAAAAATCCTTCTTTTGCAATGGCATACGTCTCTGTCTCCACTGGTGTGAAAATCTGCACAATAAACGGCGCGCTTAAAAGAGCGATAACCGTAATGACAACGGAGGACACCGAAATAAAGCCGACACATATTTTGAAAATTCTCCGAAGGAGCACGCGGTGATCTCTCCCGTAATTGTAGCTGATCACAGGAGCCACTCCCATAGAAAATCCCATGTACATGGCAGTGAAAAGGAACTGGCCGTAAAGCACGATCGTGATCGCCGCCACGCCTGTTTCTCCTAAGAACTTCAGCATAGTCATATTAAAAAGATAAGTGACAACGGCAGTGGAGAGATTTGTTACCATCTCTGATGAGCCGTTTGTGCAGCTGTCCATCAGGATCCGGAAGCGGAATCTGGGACGGACAAAATGAAGAGAGCCGTGGAAACTGGAAAAATAAATAAGTCCTGCTACAGCGGGAATCAGCTGTCCGATCCCGGTTGCAAGAGCCGCCCCTTTGATCCCCATATTCACAGGTCCCATGAAAAGGTAATCGAGGATCATATTTGCAATGCCGCCGCTTATGGTAAGAACAAGTCCTGCGATCGGCTTTCCGGCAGTGACGAAAAAGGTCTGGAACAAAAGCTGCAACATACAGGCGGGAGCCAGGAAAAGACATACTCCAAGATAATCCATGCAGTAATCAACAAGTACGGGCGTTGCTCCAAGAGCCTTTACAACGGGTTCGAGAAAAAGATTTCCAAGAACCATCATAAGAACTCCCAGGATAAATCCAAAGAGTACCAGGAAAGAGAAATCTTCCTTTGCTTCCTTTTCCTTTCCCTCCCCCAGCTTTTTTGCAATGACTGCGCTTCCACCCGATGCAAGCATGACTCCCGCTGCAATCAGAAGGTTGATGACCGGATACACGATATTTACAGAGGAAAGAGCGTCTGCCCCTACCAGCCGGGAAACGAAAATTCCGTCTACAATGGTATAAAGAGACATAAAAACCATCATTACCATAGTAGGAAACGCAAAACGAAGAAGAGAAACAAGTTTAAAGTCTTTTGCGATAGAATTTGACATTTTATATCACACCTTTCTTGAAATTTTTGTCAGCAACTGTTATGATAAAGTATCGGGTAACACGATAGTCAAGAGTTTTGTGGAGAGAAAAAGAAATGAACAAAGAGAGTTTTCTCACAACAGGGGAATTTGCAAGGCTTGCAGGCGTGACAAAGCATACCCTGTTTTATTATGATGAAATCGGGCTGTTTTCTCCCGAAATAAAGACAGAAAACGGATACCGCTATTATTCTGTTCCCCAGCTTGATGTATTTGATGTGATTTATACCTTAAAAGAGCTGGGAGTGTCCCTTGATGAAATCCGGGAGTATATGGAAAATCGTACCCCGGCTTCTCTTCTTTCACTTTTTCAGAAAGAAGAAAAAATGATAAGCCAGCAGATTTTCCATCTTAAAAATATAAGAAACTGGATCCGGAAAAAAGGAAACACCATTCGTTTTATAACAGAAGAAAACCTGGGAGAAATCTGTCTTTTGCAGGAGCCGGAATCGTATCTGATCTGCGGCGAGGCAAAAGAAAATGATGACAAAACATGGGCGGTGGAAATCGGGAAGCTTCTTGAGCTGTGCAGACGAAAGGGAATCAAGACAACTGGTTCGATCGGATATTTACAAAAAAAAGAAGAAATAGAACAGGGGATTTTCGATCACTATCGGATATTTTACGAACGGCTTGATAAAAAGCCTGTCGGAATCCCTTTTCAGATAAGACCTGCCGGAACTTATCTCACAGCATACCACAGAGGAAGATGGCAGGAAATGTCCGGAACTTACAGAAAAATCCTGGATCACATAGAGAAAAACAATCTTTCTTTGGATTCATGCTTTTATGAGGATATAATTCTGGACAGCCTTGCCTGTCAGAGCGAGGAGGTGTATATTACAAAAATCACCTGCCGGATTTTGTGATTGCAGTGCATGACATTTGTGCAATGAGAAACAGAGAAAAGGAGACATGACATGAAAGATTATATGGCGCCGATGGAGGGCGTTACAAATTATGTATACAGAAATGCGTACCATCAGTTTTACCATCCGATGGATAAATATTTTACCCCCTTTATTTCCGCCAAGCCAAATAAGCGCTTTTCGGATAAGGAAATCCGGGAGGTTTCCCCGGAAAATAATAAAGGAATGTACGTGGTTCCGCAGATCCTTACAAACAATGGAGACGATTTTCTGGAAACTGCCCGGATTTTAAAAGAGGATTTCGGATATAAAGAGGTAAACTTAAATCTCGGCTGTCCATCAGGAACGGTGACGGCAAAGGGAAAGGGAGCCGGATTTCTGGGAGAACCGGAAAAGCTTAAGTTTTTCTTTGATAAGATTTTTTCAGAATGCGAGATGGAGATTTCCGTAAAAACGAGAATCGGGACGGATTATGAGGAGGATTGGGAAGCGCTTCTTAATATTTATAAAAGCTTTCCCATAAAAGAACTGATCATACACCCGAGGCTTTTAAAAGACTACTATGGAAATACACCGCGCCTTGAGGCTTTTATAAAAGCAGAGAAAGAGCTGTCGGTTCCTCTTTGCTATAACGGTGATTTATTTACAAAAGAGGATTATGAATGGATTTCCGGGGTGCTTCCCGGCACCGATACCTTTATGTTTGGAAGAGGCATCATTAAAAAGCCATGGCTTCTTTCTCTGATCCGCGACGGGGAAAAGCCGGACAAAAAGAAGCTTCGGGCATTTCACGATGGGCTTTACAGAGAGTATCGGGAAATTTTAAGCGGGGAACGAAATGTGTTGTTCCGCATGAAGGAGCTGTGGAGCTATATGGCGCCTTCCTTTACAAATTACGAAAAATATGCGAAAAAAATAAAAAAATCACAGAATCTTTGTTCCTACAATGAGGCGGTAGAAATGCTGTTTTCCTCACAGGAGCTGATCTGACAGGAGGATCCTATGGAATTAAGTCAGTTTGAATCATTTATTTCCCAGTTTCCCATATACGAATACCGCCTGATCGAGACGGCAGATATTTCTATAGAAGAGAGAGTCCGTATTATCTGTGAGCAGGAGTGCGAACGGAACGGAAGCACCTGGGCGTGTCCGCCTGGGGTGGGCTCTTTAGAAGAATGCGGCAGAAAAATCAAAAGCTACCCTCAGGGGATTTTCTTTTCCAGTGTGGCGGAGGTTTCCGATCTTATGAATATGGAGGAAATGCTCTCTACACGAAAAGCCCATGAAGAGATTACAACAGAAGTAGGAAATTTTATAAAAGAAGCAGGCCATGAAATTTATATTCTTTCCACGGAATCCTGCGACCTCTGTTCCCCCTGCGCCTATACAGAGGGAAAACCGTGCCGTTATCCGGATAAAATGCACCCCTGTCTGGAAAGCCACGGCGTTGTGGCAAATGCCATTGTAGAAGCACAGAACATGGAATATAATCTTGGCGGAAATACCATTCTCTGGTTTTCCCTGATCCTCTTTCGCTGATTCAGACATAGGGCGCTTTCCTCCGGCATAAATTAAAAGAGCCGGAGGATTTTTTAATGAAAAAATTAGGACATCTGAAAGAAAATCTTGTAACAGCCCTGGAAATTCCGGAGGATCTGGCGTACAGGGAAGTGCTCCTTACGGTTACGGGAAGAGAATCTGTTATAATTGAAAATTATAAAAGCATTTTGAAATATACCACGGAGGAAGTGGAACTTCTCACTTTTCGGGGAAGGCTCAGGCTTTGCGGCAAAAAACTGGAAATTCTTTCGTATACGCCCGAGGAAATGCAGATCAAAGGTCGGATCTGTGGAATCTTTTTTGAATAAGGGGGAAATATGAGAGGATTATTGCAGCTTTTTAAGGGCTGTCTTCGCATTTCGGCAGAGGGAGGGCAGACAGAGCGCTTTTTGAATCTGTGCAGATGTCAGAAGATTTCTCTTTTTGAAGTAAAGAGGACAGAAGAACAGAAAATAATCGCCACCCTTTACCGGAAAGATTTTTTTAAGCTTCTTCCCATTCGGAGAAAAACGGGAGTAAAAATCCACATTTTGAATAAGAAAGGTCTTCCTTTCTGGATCCATAAAAACAGAAGGCGGAAAAGCTTTTTTGCAGGGCTGTTTCTCTGCGGAGGGCTGCTTTTCCTTCTTTCCGGTCGCGTGTGGAATATACATATTGAGGGAAATATACAGTATGCAGATCCGGAGATACTGGATTTTCTGAAAGAAAACGGTATTGTCCACGGAATGGCAAAAAGAAAAGTGGACTGCTCGGAAATCGCAGCGTCTCTTCGAAGAAATTATCCGGAAATCACCTGGGTTTCCGCAAAGCTTTCGGGAACAAGGCTGCTTCTCACCGTGCAGGAGGGAACAAAGCAGAAAGAAAAACAGACGGGGCTATCCCCCTGCGATCTGAAAGCGGAGACAGAGGGCGAGATTGTAAAAATGATCACGAGAGCGGGAACGCCTCTTGTAAAAACGGGAGATGTATGTAAGCCGGGAGATATTCTCGTATCCGGAAAAGTGCCCATTGTCAACGACAGCCAGGAGATAGTACGAGAGTCCTATGTCCATGCAGATGCAGATATTTATATCCGTCATTCTGTTTCTTATTATCACGAATTTCCTCTTGCCTGTGAAAAAGAGATACCGGAAGAAAAGATAAGAAAAACGTACGGTCTTCGTCTTGGAAACTGGTATGCCAGTCTTTATGGAGGTGCAGAAAAAGGATGGAAAACGGTAACAGAAGAGATTCCCCTTCGGATTACGGAAAATTTCTGTCTTCCTGTCTCTCTCTATTCTTTTACGTCAACACAGTACAGAAAAGTAAAAAGTGTGTATACAAAAGAGGAGGCAAAGCAGCTTGCAGAAAAAAAGTTATACTTATTTGAGAAAAAATTAATGGAAAAAGGGGTTCAAATATCAGAAAATAATGTTAAAATAGACGTAAATCATACTGTATGCACAAGCAGCGGAAAGCTTGTTGTAATAGAAAAAACAGGCATGGAAGCGCCGGTGCAGCAGGAGGAAGAAAAAGAAAGGACAGCAGTAGATGGGGAACAGCGTAATTGAATTACACACAGAAGTGCCCGTAAATCTTCAGGGAAATGTTTTCGGACAGTTTGACGAACACTTGAAATTAATAGAAAGAACATTAAACGTAACTTTGATTTTCAGAGAGGGCGTTTTAAAAATTCTGGGAGGAGAGGGAAATGCAGCTCAGGCGAAAAAGCTTATAGAAGAACTTGTCCGTATGGCAGAAAGAGGCAACACCATCACAAAACAGAATGTGACATACGCCCTTTCTCTTGCTATGGAGCAGGTGGGAGACGTTCTCGCGGAAATCGATAAAGACTTTATCTGCAACACCATACAGGGACGGCCGGTAAAGCCAAAAACACTGGGACAGAAGGAATATGTGGAACAGATCCGAAAGAAAATGATCGTTTTCGGTGTGGGACCTGCAGGTACCGGAAAGACATATCTTGCAATGGCAATGGCAGTCACCGCCTTTCGAAATGAGGAGGTAAGCCGTATTATCCTTACAAGACCTGCCATTGAGGCGGGAGAAAAGCTCGGCTTTCTTCCGGGTGACTTACAGAGTAAAGTAGATCCGTATCTTCGGCCTCTTTACGACGCTCTGTATCAGATCATGGGAGCAGACAGCTTTGCGAAAAATATGGAGCGGGGACTGATCGAAGTGGCGCCTCTTGCATATATGAGAGGAAGAACTCTCGATAATGCCTTTATTATTTTGGACGAGGCACAGAACACGACCCCTGCCCAGATGAAGATGTTTTTAACCCGTATCGGTTTTGGCTCAAAGGTTGTGATTACAGGAGACGCGTCACAGAAGGACCTTCCCCGTGACACCGTATCCGGTCTTGATGTGGCAATGAAGGTACTTGGCAAAATTGAAGATATTGGATTTTGCAAACTGACAAGCAAGGACGTTGTGCGTCACCCGCTTGTACAGCAGATCGTACAGGCATATGAGGTATATGAGAAAAAACAGAAGCCGGAAAAACCGGCAATGCGTCCGGGAAGAAGAGGTGAGAGAAGATGACAGTCAATATTGATTATGAAACAGAAAAAGAGCTTGGGATTGATTATGCTGCCCTTGCCAATCAGGTGGCAGACAAGGTGCTTGCGATGGAACACTGTCCTTATGATGCGCAGATCAATCTCGTTTTGACAGATAATGAGGAGATCAAAAGGGTAAATACGGAATTTCGGAATATCCAGGCGCCGACAGATGTGCTTTCCTTTCCCATGATCCCTTTTGAGATGCCCGGGGATTACGATATAGTGGAAGAAGACGAGTCGTATTTTGATCTGGATACGGATGAGCTTCTTCTCGGGGATATTATGATTTCGGTAGACAAGGTGTTTGCACAGGCAGAGGAATACGGACACAGCGTAAAGAGGGAATTTTCTTTCCTTGTTGCCCACAGTATGCTCCACCTTCTGGGGTACGATCACATGACGCCGGAAGAGGCTTCCGTGATGGAGACAAAACAGGCAAAAGCATTGGAGGAATTAGGTATTACAAGATAACAATTTAATAAGGCACCGCACAGGGAGGTAGCAAAATGAAAAAATGGACAAAAGGGGTTTTTACAGGGATTTTGACAGTTTGTACAGCAGTTGTACCGGTTTGTGCCCAGGAGAATCTGGTGGATATGATTCCCGCAGGGGAGGGAACGACGCGCAGTTATCTCACAGGAGAGCCGGTACAGGGAGATGTAAGGCGACGCCCGGTTGCCGTTATGATGGGGAATAACAAAGCCGGTGCGCCGCAGAGCGGCATTTCTTCTGCAGGCGTGATTTATGAAGCGCCCGTAGAAGGAAATATGACACGTCTTATGGGGATTTTTGAAAATTATGAGAAAATTCCTAAGATCGGGTCTGTGAGAAGCTGCCGTGATTATTATATCTCTTATGCAAAAGAGTTTGATGCCATATATGCACATTTCGGACAGGCAGTATATGCGCTTCCCTATCTGGAGCAGACGGACAATTTAAACGGTCTGCAGCTGGAAGGCTCTGTATATTTCCGCACAGAAGACAGAAAAGCGCCGCATAATGCTTACACAAGCGGCGAAAGACTTCTTAACGGCATTCAGGTAAAGGGATATGAGGAATATGTAAGCGAAAACTATAACGGACATTATCTCTTTGCAGAAGCGCCTTCGGAAACCCTTCTGGAAAACGGCATTTCTGCAAATACGGTAAATCTTGATAATTATACGGACAATCGTCCCTGGTTTGCTTACAATGTAGAAACAAAAGAGTATGAAAGAAATCAGTACGGAGAGCCGCAGATCGACCTGGAAACCGGGCAGCAGCTCACCTGCGACAACATTATTCTCCAAAATTCCCAGTATGCGCCGTACGATGAAAACGGATACTTAAATATCATCAGTACAGGCGAGGGAACGGGTACGTTTATTACAAGAGGAAAAGCCGTTCCCATTACCTGGGTGCGCGATGAGGGAGACGGAATTACCCGCTATTATGACGAAAGCGGTCAGGAGATCCGTTTAAATCCGGGAAAGACCTGGGTGGAAATTATATTAAACGGAACGGAGAACGAAGTTTCCATTCAGTGAAACTTCAATGAATGAACCGTAAAGGAAGTATAAAGCTTTTCTAAAATCTGCATTCAGACCGGGAAAAACATGGACGAATGATGAGAAATGTTGTAAGATAGGAAAATGAACAATAGACAATGGAGTGACAAGAAGATGAATTACCGGGAAAGACTGAAAGATAAGAAACGAATTGTAATCAAGATCGGTTCCTCTTCTCTTACGCACAGCCAGACAGGGAGAATCAATCTGCGTAAGCTTGAGGTACTGGTACGGGAAATTTGTGATCTGCAGAATCAGGGAAAAGACGTAGTGCTTGTTTCCTCAGGAGCCATTGCAGTCGGCGTGGCAGCTCTTGGACTGGAGAAGAAGCCTTCTGAGCTGAAAAAGAAACAGGCATGTGCAGCCGTTGGTCAGGCGCGTCTTATGATGATCTACCAGCAGCTTTTCTCAGAGTACAATCACACAGCAGCCCAGATCCTTATGACAAAGAATACAATGGTAAACAATACAAACAGGAAGAATGCAGAAAATACTTTTGAGGAGCTTCTCGGGTTAAATGTAATCCCGATTGTAAATGAAAACGACTCAATTTCCACGTATGAGAGCCAGTTTGTGGAGAAATTCGGAGACAACGACACACTGTCAGCCGTGGTTGCTGCTTTGATCCACGCGGATCTCCTGATACTTCTTTCCGATATAGACGGACTTTTTACAGACGACCCCAACACCAATCCGGAGGCACATTTCATTGATGTAGTAGAAAATCTGGACGAGAATCTTTTAAATATGGGCAAGTCTTCCACAGGAAGCAAGGTGGGAACCGGAGGAATGGCGACAAAGCTTACGGCAGCCAGAATCGCAACGGCAGCAGGCGCCGATATGGTGATCGCCAATGGAAAAGATTTTCATGTGATCCATAAGATCACGGAAGGCCGTAAACACGGAACCCTTTTTGTAGGACAGAAAAAAGAAGAATTTTATCTTCTTGACTATATAGAAAAGCTTTTATAAGAAAGAAACAGGAGAAAAGACACATGGATAATATTAAAATTGACCGCATTAACACACTGGCGCACAAAGCAAAAAGCGTCGGGCTTACAGAGGAAGAGAAAAAAGAGCAGGCAGCTCTTCGAAAAGAATACATCGCAACCATTCGTATGAATCTGCGCACCCAGCTTGACAACATCGACATTAAGGAGCAGGACGGCAGCATCACAAATCTTGGTGAAAAATATGGAAACAAAGCAAGCCATTAGAAAGCAGATTTTTGCTGCAAGAAAAAAAGTGACAGAAGAAGAGGTAAAAAGGTGGAGCCGCCTCATTTCAGAAAAGGTGTTTCTCCTTCCGGAATTTCAGAATGCGAAACGGATTCTTGTGTACGCAGATTATAATCATGAAGTGATGACAGGGGAAATCATAGAGGCTGCATGGAAGGCGGGAAAGGAAGTTGCCGTTCCAAAGGTCACAGGAAAAGAGATGGTATTTATCCGCCTCACAGATTTTAACCAGCTTGCCCCCGGATATTTTTCCATTCCGGAGCCGGAGACAGGAGAAGAAATTTCCTGGGAAGAAGGGCTTATGATCATGCCGGGAGTGGCGTTTGACAGACATTGCAGGCGTGTGGGATACGGCGGAGGATTTTATGACCGCTATCTGGAAAAGCATCAGAAGCTTACGCGCCTTGCTCTTGCCTTTTCTTTTCAGATGATGGAGGAAGTACCTGTGGAGGAAACAGACATTATCCCGCAGATCCTTGTAACAGAAAATAATATATATGACAGCAGGGGGAACGCCTATGAATGAATATCTGGAACAGACAGGAAGAGAGGCGAAAGAGGCGGAAGTAACCGTCAGAAACCTTTCTACAGAAAAGAAAAATGAAGTGCTCTGCGCTGTGGCAGACAAGCTTTTGCAGCGTACAGAGGAGATTTTAAAGGCAAATGAAGAAGATGTAAAAAACGGAAGAGAAAACCATATGCCGGAAAGCCTTGTAGACCGTCTTCTTTTAACTGAAGACCGGATCCTGGGAATAGCGGACGGACTGCGTCAGATTGCAAAGCTTGACGATCCGGTTGGAGAAGTAACCGGCATGAAAAAGCGGCCGAACGGTCTGATGATCGGGCAGAAACGAGTTCCTCTTGGAGTCATCGGGATTATTTACGAGGCAAGACCAAACGTAACCTCCGATGCGTTCGGACTTTGTTTCAAAACGGGAAACGTAGTGATCTTAAAAGGCGGAAGTGATGCCATTCACTCCAATATTGTGATCGTATCCTGTATCCGGGAAGCCTTAAGAGAATGCGGGGTAACGGAAAAGGCAATCTCTCTTATCACCGATACTTCAAGAGAGACAGCGGCTCAGTTTATGAAGCTGAACCAGTATGTGGACGTTCTGATCCCGAGAGGCGGAAAAGGTCTTATTCAGACTGTTGTAAATACAAGCACCATACCGGTGATCGAGACAGGAACAGGAAACTGCCATATTTATGTAGACGAGAGCGCAGATCTTAAAATGGCGGCAGATATTGTAATGAATGCCAAAACACAGAGAGTAGGCGTATGCAATGCCTGTGAATCCCTTCTTGTACATAAAAATGTAAAAGAAGAATTTCTTCCGGTTCTCGGAAAACGCCTTCTGGAAAAGAAGGTGGAAATCCGCGGAGACGAAGAAACAGGGAAACTGATCCCTGAGGCAAAAAAAGCCACAGAAGAGGACTGGGGAACGGAATACCTGGACTACGTTCTTTCTGTAAAGGTTGTGGACTCTGTGGAGGAGGCAATTTCTCATATCAACCGTTATAATACAGGACACTCTGAGGCAATCATCACAAACGATTACAGCCACGCCCAGAAATTCCTTGATGAAGTGGACGCAGCAGCTGTGTATGTGAACGCTTCCACAAGATTTACAGACGGAAATGAGTTCGGTTTCGGTGCAGAGATCGGCATCAGCACACAGAAGCTTCACGCAAGAGGACCTATGGGACTTCCGGCACTGACGACTACAAAATATATTATTTACGGAAACGGACAGATTCGCCCGTAAATTTGATTTTTTTTCGGGTATGTGCTATACTAAGTAAAATTTTTTATACGACAGAGAGTTTAAGAACGCTCATTTATGGGAGGACTGAAAATGAGGAAAAAACAATTATTTGCTATGTTATTGGCAGGAAGTTTAACTGTTGGAATGGCTCCGGCATCTGCGTTTGCGGCAGAGGAGGGAACTGCAGTTACCATAGAAGAAGGTACCACAGAAACTCCGGCGGAAGGTGTTCCGGAAACACCGGAGACTCCTTCTGAAGCTCCGGAAGAGCCAGCACCGGAAACTCCAACAGAAACCCCGGAGACACCGGCACCGGAAGCAACTGTGACACCGGAAGCGCCAACAGAAGCGCCAACTGAAACACCGGCACCGGAAGCAACCGTAACACCGACACCTGAAGTCAGTGAGGGAACGGTTGTTAAATCAGAAGCTGAGTTAAATGCGGCTATCGCAGCAGCGCCGGAGACAGAACCTGCAACTATCATTCTTGATGAAGATATATCTCTTACAGCAACTGTTTCCATTCCTGCAAATAAAAATATTGTTATTACAACAGCAGGAAAAGAGGTTACGATAAGCCGTGACGGAGCAATGAAAGGAAATATGTTCCAGACAGAGGGAAGTCTTACTCTGCAGTCCGGCACAGCCGAAGATGGAACAGCAGCAGGAAGCATTACAGTAAGCGGTTATCTTGATGGAAATAAGGCGGACGGCTCTATTGTAAATGTAACAGGCGGTGTGTTTGTTATGAACGGAAATGTAACTCTTTGTGACAATACTACAACTGCAAACGGCGGTGCAGTAACAAATGCCGGAGGCAGGGTGATCCTTACAGGAGGTACCATTACGGGAAACCAGGCAGAATCCGGCGGCGCTGTATACAGTGAGGGCGTTGTACAGATCCAGGGAAGCCTGTATATTTCCGATAATACAAAAACCGACGGAACAACACCGGATAATATTGCTTTAAAAGGTGAAGGAGCTGTTCTTGAAGTAAGTAATGTGCTTGCAGAAGGAACAAAAATCGGGGTTCATGCAGTAGAAGGCAAAGAAGGGCAAAAAGTGATCCAGCTTACAGAGGGCGTGGAAGGTCTCACTATGGAAGACGTATTAAAAGTTGTTACATATGAGGGAACCGGTTTTGTCCTGAATGCAGACGGTACGTTAAAAGCAGACAAACCTGCAGTAACTCCTGATGTCAAACTGAAAACAAAACCAAAATGGCTCAGCCGCACTTCCGTTGAATTTACATGTGTTGCAAATGTAGACGGCTGGTTTTATGCAGGCTGGGGCGTAACCGGTCAGGAAGCGCCGTCCTTTGATGTGAATAAAGAAGGCACTGCCATTGAAGCAAACAAAGAATTTAAGGTTACATTAAAAGATTTAGATGAAAAGAATCCGATTACAGCGTATGTTCTTGTAAAAGACAAAGAGAATAACCTTTCTAAGAAACGCTCTCTTGACCTGGACGAAAAAACACGTCCCGGCAATGCAACGCCAACACCGGAGGCAACTGTAACGCCAAGCCCCGAGGCTTCTCCTACAGCGACACCGACACCGGGACCGACACATACACCGGTTGTTCCTTCTGTAAAGGATAGTGTGGTACATGGATTGGAAAATCCTCTGGAAATGTGGCCCAACGTATTTTACAGTTTCTCTGTAACCGGCGCCGGAAGCGATAACCGAAATCCTGGAGAGGGCGATGCACAGTGGGTACCGCAGTATTGGATGCAGGAAGGCGGTTCTTCCAAACAGACCACCTGGAAGATTGGTTCCAAGAGCGGTATTTATGATGAAAAGACACTTCCTATCCGTATTTATCTGAAAAAATATGTTTATAATGCAGAGAAGAAGCAGTGGTTTGGAACAGATGAAATGGATTATATTACTTACGAAGTAAGAACAGCTAAGTTAAGTCCAAGCGGAACTCCGGGTGCAGGCGGTTCTGATACGCTTGTAACAGATCCGAATTCTTCTGAGACAGGATCTACTACTTCTGCAAGCGGAGCAAAAACAGCAGATGAAAGTCCGGTAGGAAATATGCTTATGCTGGCGTTTGCCTCTGTTGCCGCGGGAGGATACGTTCTTGTAAGGAGACGTAAAAAAGAAACCGAATAATATAATAAATGATTTTAATTTTTTAAAGAGACAGGCCATAAGACCTGTCTCTTTTGCATATATTAATTCTAGGAGGTAAGCCATGTATCAGAAAACAGGACAGGATCTTTCCCTTTCCTATGAAAAAATTTATTTTTCTTTGTGGGAGCTGGGGCAGAGATATGGCAGCTTTACGGACTTCCGTGTCATAGGAAAAAGCCACGATGAGAGAATGATCCCTCTTTTGGAAATCGGAAAGGGAGAAGAAGCGGTATTTTGCATATCCGGCATACAGGGAACAGAAAACCGGATTCCAGGATTTTTGACAAGACTTGCAGAAGAATATTGCAGAGCGTACGAGTGCAGATGGCTGGTGGAGAATTTTTATGATGTGAGAGAGCTTCTTGATACCATTCGTATTTGTATGATCCCTCTTTTAAATCCGGACGGATACGAGATCTGCCAGAGAGGCTGGTCGGGCATTCGAAATCCTGTGTACAGACAGATGCTTAAAATGAATGGGATTCCTGAAAAAGAATTTACAGGAAATGCAAGAGGAATTGATCTTAAAACAAATTTTCCGACTCTGTATTGCCAAAAAACACAGATGGGAAAGGAACCGGGAAGCGAAAACGAAACAAAAGCGCTTATCTGTCTTTTACAGGATTACGGAAGCAGAGGATTTCTCTCTTTTACGCAGAAACCAGAAAAAGTCATTCGATACTGCCATACCCGCGGAATGCTCCGCAATCAGCGAAACAGCCGTCTCGCCCGTTATCTTCGAAAATGTGATGCTTCTTTTAAAGATAAGGCAAGGAAAGAGAGGGAAGGGATTGGTTCTCCGGAACAGTTTTATACGGAAAAAATAAAAGAAACGGCTATGGAGATTGAGCTTTCGTTTGAAGGGGAGACAGAAAAAATCTTCCGTGACATGCTTCTTTTTCCTTTGGAATATCTTTTTTCGCTTGTTTCCTGAGACTTTTCAGAGAAATTATGTCGGAATATGTCGAACGAATTTTCTTGCATAATTTCTCTGAGACAAGTATAATAAAAACAGTTCTAAATTACATTTCTTATTTTTATCTTGTTTTATTGTTATTCCATAAGGAGATTTCTATGAATACCTATCTTTTTGGCAGACCTCCGCCAGAATCTTAATCATCCTGATTCTATTCTATTTCATTTCTATTGTTCATTCAGGGAGACATCATGAAAATTTTCAAACCTGTTGTTTGCATTTGTTCTATGTTTTTTACTTCTGTGCTTTTGTTCTGTCTGATTCTTTTTTTCTCTGGTATTTATCCTTATATTGTGTTGTCCGGCTCTATGGAACCGGTCATAAAAACAGGAAGCATTGTTCTGGTTCAGACAAGAGAGACAAAGATAAAACCGGGGGATATTATTCTATATCGATTCGGAAGGCAGAATGTGACCCACAGAATAGCAGAGCAGACAGAAGGGGGATACATTACAAAAGGAGATGCAAATACAACGTGCGATCCGATTCCTGTAAAAAAGGAACAGATAAGAGGAAAAATATCAGGCAGCATCCCTTATCTTGGGTATGTCATCCTCTTCTTACGGACACCGCGGGGCATATGCCTTTCTGTTTTTATTTTAACCGTCTCCCTTCTGGTAAAACATTTCTTAAAACATCATTCAAGAAAGGAAAACACTGAAACCAGTGAAGGAAAAATATGAAAACAAGCGGAAAAATAAAAAGAACTGCGGCGGCAGCCGTCATTGTGGGTGTGTTGTGCGCAGGAGGAACTGTGGCATACTTAACAGACAACGAGAAAGCCGTAAACGAATTTACAGTAGGCAGTGTTGAAATTGAACTTCTGGAGCCAAACTGGAAACCGGAAGAAAACAAAATGCTTGTGCCCACACAGGAGATTTTAAAAGATCCCCAAATTAAACATACCGGAAAAAGTGACGCATTTGTATATCTGGAAGTAGCGGTACCGATCAAAAATGTAGTAACTGTCGACAAAGAAGGAAACCGCACAGAAGCAAAAGATACAGAGCTTTTCAGCTTTACGGCAGGAAAGGACTGGACATTGCTTCAGTCAGAAAAAAAGGGAACGGATCAGATATATATGTATGCGTATAATAAAATTTTAAAGCCTTCTGAAAGCACCACACCTCTTTTTGAAAAAGTAGTCTTCGCAAATGTGATAGAGGGACAGCTTGACGCCCAGAAGATGTCTGTTCCTGTAAAGGCGTATGCGATCCAGAGCGCAAACACAGGCGGAAACTCCGGTTCTGTTATTGAGCAGGCGAAAACTGCTTTTCAGAAATATCTCAATCAGAATAAGGAAACTCCGGCATGAAAGAAAACAGAATAAAGAAAGCAGCGGCAGTTTTCTGTCTGGGCGGACTTTTATGTATGGGAACAACTGCTGCATATTTCACAGATTTTAAAGAAACCGTAAATTCATTCGAAGCAGGGCACAATACAACAGGGATTGAGGAGGAGTTTCCCGCGCCTTCCCCTCAGCCTCTTGATAAAAATCCGGAATATAAAAAGACGGTATGGGTTTCAAATGGAACGATAGGGGAGACAGACCACGCAGTTCCCTGTTATGTTCGGCTTTCTCTTTCCTATTCGGACTCTGATATAGGAAAAGCCGTGAGTCTTTTAAACTTAAATACAAACGAGTGGATTTATAATGAGAAAGATGGATTTTATTATTACGGAAAGGTACTGGCTCCGGGTGAGAAGACCGAACCGCTTTTTACAGGTTTTCGCATAGATTCTGACAAAATAGAAGAAAAATACAAAGAGCAGATTTCGGAATTTCGTATTTATGTATACGAAGAGTCTGTTCAGTCTGAAGGATTTGCAGATTATCAGGAGGCGTGGAAGCATTATCTGAATCCCGTTTCTACAGGCAAAGGGGGGAAAGACCGTTGAAAAAGAACATTTATAAAATCATAGCGGTAGGAGCGGCAGCCCTGGCGATACTTGGATTTTCCGGAGCATATGCTTCTTTTTCCGATTCTGTGACTGTAAAAAACCGTGTTGTAACAGGAGACGTCAATATTTCTCTGAAAGAATACCAGAAGAAAAACGGAAAAGAAACTGAATATAAAAATCCTGTGGAAATTCTTCCGGGGGATTTTGTTTCCAAAATACCACGAATAAAAAACATGGGAATGCCCTGCTGGATTCGTACAAAGCTTTCTTTTCAGAACAGCAGCGCAGAGGAAGAAGGATTAAAAGAAGAATATATTCAGGGAATTTCAAAAGACTGGAAAAAAATAGGAGAATATTATTACTATACAAAAATTCTGGGATCCGGAAAAAGCATTGATTTTTTTACAGGGATTACCATTCCCGCTTCCTGGACAGAAGCACACAGTGGCCAGAAATTGCAGGTGAGCCTTCAGACAGACGCCATACAGGCGGCAAATTTTACTCCTGATTTTCAGGCGATGTCTCCCTGGGGAAATCAGGCCATAGAAAAATGTATTCATGAGACAAACGGAAATACACAGTGTGAACTGGACAATGTAAAATTAAGTGTAAAATTTAACGGAGATGCCCAGAAGCTTCTTGCTGTTCCGGACGACTTTTTCCGAAACTTCGGGGAAATCATGCCGGGAGATGTTAAGAAAGATACCATTGTCATCTCTAATACCGATAAAAAAGAGGTGGAAATCTTATTCTATACAGGAATCCCGAATCAGACCAAAGAGCAGACGGCGCTTCTTGAGAAGCTTTCTCTTTCCGTTTCCATGAACGGCAAAAATTTATATAAAGGGAATTTAAAAGCTTCTTCTCTAGGAAAACCGGTTTCCCTCGGAAAATTTGGAACAAATGCGAAAGGTACACTTGAATTTTCTGTTTCAGCTCCGGCGGATTTAAAAAATACGGAGGCGCTTAGAGATGCATCTGTCAACTGGACCTTCGCAGTAAAAGGCAAAGAACAGGGAACCGGACTTTCCCCAAGCGGAAAACCTTCCAATCCTGACAATTCATCGGCAGATTACGAAGATTCACAAAAAGGATATAATGGCGTCTCCTCTGTGAAAACAGGCGATGAATCCTCTGTTTTGCCAATGGTCATTTTACTTGTTCTTTCAGCAGGAACCGGCATTTTCTATCTTGTTATAAAGAAGAAAGGAGATAAAAAAATATGAAAAAAGCATTTGTAAGCCTTCTTCTTTCTGCTGCTTTGTGCAGCACCAGCATTCCGGTATTTTCTTTTTCTCAGGACGAGGCAGTTTTTGAGGACTCCGAAATAGAAGCTTTTGATCCTTTAGAAGAAGAATCGGGAGAAACGATTCCCCAGGAGACACCTGAGCCGGACGAAGAATATGTTCCGGATTTTCAGCCGGAAATGCCGGAGGAAGAAATACAGGGAACAGAGCCAGCCGAAATTCCGGAAGAAGAGGCTGGGGAAGAGGTGTTACAGGAAGAAGTTCCTGAAACGCCGCCCGTTACTCAGCAGGGAGGATACGAATTTGAAAGTTATCTTCCTGACGGAACGCCGAATTATGTATGGAGGGGAGAAGGGATTCCCGAAGAAGTACCTTTTTTGAACACTTTAGAAGAAGAATATTCTGCAGGGAATTATATGAAAGATGCCATCAGCATGGAGAATAAAAATGCGGGCTGGTCTGATGAAACTTTTTCTTTTCCAGATGGAATTCATAAAGAAGAAAACGGAGAATTAAGAGCGTACAAAGGCGGACAGTATTTTAAGGACGGACGATTTGGCCTCGACGGAAAGGTTTATTATGCAGATGCAGAAGGATACCTTCTTTCCGGCTGGATAAAAATTGCAGACGAAGGTGCAGCGATTAACAGTCTGAAAGCTTCTGATTTTGTGTGGAAATACTGTGATCCTCAGACGAAAGTCCGACTGGAAGACGGGTATCAGAAAATAAACGGCAGAGGACATTATTTTATTCCGGAGGAATCGGGAAACCTTGCATTTAATAAATCTTATGCCATAGAAGGACAGTATTACTACTGTGACAAATACGGTATCTGTGATACGGTAAAACTAAAATACGGAAATGTGGTGACAGATGAGGAGGGAAGCTCCTTAAATGAATATCTCGCGGTAAATCAGCTTCCAAAAGACCATGTGGTGGATATTCAGACCCAGGTAATGGACGGTGCCTACAGCTTTATTCCAAAGTTTAATAAAAATTCCAGCGTGGAAGTCTTCGGATTTGATCCTGTAGCTCTTCCAGGGGGGAATATATACGGAACGCTCTCCGATGATATGAAAGGAAGGATTGGCTGCTGGTATAAAAATGTGGGAACGTATAACGGAAGGCAGATTGATATAAAATGCACCATTACGGATTATACCTTTTATTCCCTTGAGGGAGAACAGGAAATAGGATATTTTCAGGTAGATACGCAGAAAATCGGATTAAATGCCACAAATACAAAGGACATTTCCGCAAATATGGAATTTTTTGACCATGAAACAGGAAAGCCTGTCAAAATAAAAGGATTTGCTACTTTTTCAGATATAGACATTCGTCAGGGAGTCGAGATTCTCTCTCCTGTAGACGAGGTATTTGTGACAAAAGACTGTAAGCTTTATAAATCTCCGGGAAGCAATCTTTTCACCGCACCGTGGAAGCTTTTCAATACGGTAGATTCTGATACGGATTTCCAGGTGCAGGCAAATTATTATTCTTATAATCTTGCTTATCGGTTTTATTCCGGCTGTGAAAATTACTGCTTTTCCGATGGAAGCTCTGTAAACGGAGAATCCCGCCAGGTATGGAAAAACGGATATACCGGAAATGTAGCGGAGTATGATATTGTAAATGAAGAAGAAGGGTGTCTCTGGCAGGGCTGGCAGGGATTGTACTGTGGGCGCATGGGACGTGTTTCTTTATCGGAGCCTCTTTCCAAAACAGTCAGCGATTCCGATGAAAAAGATACATCGGAAAATACCCTGAAAGACAGAGAAGAACATTTTACTTATAAATTAAGCCATTATGTGCCTTATGAAATGGAAATGTTTCATTATGCTTCGTATGCCATTTACGATGAAGTGCATAAAGATCTCACCGTTTATTCGGAATCCTGTAAGGTTCTTCTTGATGATGGAACAGACGTATCCCAATGGTTTCAGATTTTGACAGAGGGTCAGAAGGTATCCTTCTCTGTGAAACCCGAAATAGCGGCAAAAGAAGAATTTTACGATAAAACATATCATTGTTATATTGAGGTTTCCATTTCTTCCGATACAGATTTAAGCAAATACGAAGGCGACGTATATTCTGTGAAAAACAGAGGTCACGTAGTCATGAACCGGGCGCAGGGAGAAGAGAAAAAGGACAGCAATGAAGTACAGACCCTTCTGAGCCTTCCAAAGGGCGAGATCACCGTCACAAAACGTATCCGGGAAGAGGACATTACATGGGCGCATGGAAATCCCGTATTTTTCTTTGTGGCAGAGGGAACCGATTACAGCGGAGTTTCTCATAAATACGAGGATTATGTGGTGTTTACAAAAGACGATTATAAAAAGGAGGAGGACGGATATATTTCTTTGAGTACCGTTTTTGAGGAGCTTCCTCTTGGGGAGTATGAAGTATATGAGAAAAATGCGCTTCGCTATTATCTTTCAGAAGCCCAGGCGGACACGGAAAATATGACGATAGAAACAGGAAAGACACCTTCCTACGGACTGGAGCCAAAGGAAACTGCATATGGAAAGACAAGCCTTACAGCAGAAAAATTCGAGGCAGGCATTACCTTTGAAAATGAAAAGCAGAGATACGACGGATACAGTCACAGTTCTGTCGTAACGAATACCATTTCCTTTTCTCCTGCCAAAGAAACTCCTGAATCTTCTGAAACAGAAATGATAACAGAATTCACATCGGGAAAATAAACTGGACAAAAAACCATAAATCATGTAAAATACACTGTAGTGTAACCGGACAACCCCAAAAGATTTCTTCTGGGGTTGTCTTTATGCCGTTTCAGAAAGGATAACATATGTTTAATGAACTTGATTTTAAAGAAATAGATCTGACAAAAGAAGCTCCTTTAGAGGAGACAAAAAGACAGTATTATTATATTGCGAAAGTCCGCGGACTGATCGCACAGAAAAAAACAGAGGCGGGGAAAGATTTTACATACTGCCTTCAGACATTTGGCTGTCAGATGAATGAAAAACAGTCTGAGGTCGTTGCCGGGATTATGGACGAGATGGGATATGTAAGAAAAGATACAGAAGATGCAGACGTTGTGATCTATAATACCTGTACCGTAAGGGAAAATGCAAACCTCAAGGTTTACGGACGTCTTGGAAAGCTTCACAACCTGAAAAAACAGAATCCGGATATGAAGATCGTGCTTTTCGGCTGCATGATGCAGGAGGAACACGTAGTAGAGAAAATTAAGAAGGACTATCCTTTTGTAAATCTTGTATTCGGCACTCATAATATTTTTAAGTTTGCAGAGCTTTACAGTGAAATGCTTCATGCAGACAGTCAGCTCATCGACATCTGGGATGGAACAGACAAAATTGTGGAGGAACTTCCCACAGAGAGAAATTATACGTTTAAGTCCGGGGTGAACATCATGTTCGGCTGCAATAATTTCTGCAGTTACTGTATTGTTCCTTACGTAAGAGGAAGAGAGAGAAGCAGAGAGCCGCAAGCCATTGTTGCAGAAATTGAACGTCTTGTAAAAGACGGCGTATCTGAAGTCATGCTTCTCGGACAGAATGTAAACTCCTATGGAAAGACACTTGAAAATCCGATTTCGTTTGCAGAGCTTTTAGAGAAAGTGGAAAAAATAGACGGATTAAAGCGCATTCGTTTCATGACTTCCCACCCAAAGGATTTATCAGACGAACTGATCGCTGTTATGGCAAAAAGTAAAAAAATCTGCCACCACCTTCATCTTCCCATGCAGTCAGGCAGCAGCCGTGTATTAAAAGAGATGAACCGCAGATACGATAAAGAGAAATACTTAAACCTTGTAGAGAAAATCCGCACAGCCATTCCGGATATTTCTCTTACAACTGATATTATAGTGGGCTTTCCGGGAGAGACAGAAGAAGATTTCCTGGAAACACTGGATGTGGTAGACAAGGCTTCTTTTGATACTGCTTTTACCTTTATCTATTCAAAGAGAAGCGGAACGCCTGCAGCGAAAATGGAAGATCAGATTCCGGAAGATGTGGTAAAGGATCGTTTTAACCGTCTCCTTTCTCTTGTGCAGGAAAAAGGTCGCATCTCTTCCGCCCGTTTTGAGGGAAGCGTTCAGGAGGTGCTTGTGGAAGAAGAAAGTAAGGAAAAGGGAATTTTCACAGGAAGAACGCAGTATAATCTCCTTGTGCATTTTCCGGGAACAGAGGAGATGCTTGGCAAGTATGTAAAGGTACACCTTGACACCTGCAAGGGATTCTATTATCTCGGAAGTCTTGTAAAATAAAAGTTTAAGATACATCAGGAGGAAATGCAAGATGGCTTTATCACCCATGATGCAGGAGTATGTAAAGACAAAAGAAGAATATAAGGACTGTATCCTGTTATACCGTCTTGGGGATTTTTACGAAATGTTTTTTGAGGACGCCTTGACTGCCTCAAAGGAACTGGAAATTACACTGACGGGAAAGGATTGCGGTCTTGAGGAAAGAGCGCCTATGTGCGGCGTTCCTTTCCATTCTGTGGAAACGTATATTAACCGTCTGATCGAAAAGGGATATAAGGTTGCCATCTGCGAGCAGGTGGAGGACCCGAAAAAGGCAAAAGGACTTGTAAAACGCGAGGTAGTGCGGATCGTTACACCGGGAACTACTCTGGATGCCACCTCCCTTGATGAGACAAAGAACAATTATCTTATGTCTATTGTTTATATAGAGGACCATTTTGGCTGTGCTATTGCGGATATTACAACGGGGGACTGTTTTCTGACAGAACTTGATAAAGCGCAGAAGCTTCTCGATGAGATCAATAAGTTTACGCCTGCGGAAATTATCTGTAATGAGTCCTTTTTGATGAGCGGGGTGGATACAGAAGATTTAAAAAACCGGCTTGGAATCTGTATTTTTTCTCAGGAACCCTGGTATTTTGATGATGAGCTCTGCCGGAAAACTTTAAAAGAGCATTTTCATGTAAACTCTCTGGAGGGACTGGGGATTGAAGAATTTGAAAGCGGCGTTCTGGCAGCAGGAGCTCTGTTTCTTTATCTTCAGGAAACGCAGAAAACTGCCCTTTCCCATATGGCAGGCATACGCCCGTATTCAGCGGAAAAATATATGCTCATCGACAGCTCCAGCAGAAGAAATCTGGAGCTTGTAGAGACGCTTCGTGAAAAACAGAAGAGAGGTTCTCTTTTGTGGGTGCTGGATAAAACAAAAACTGCAATGGGAGCAAGAACCCTGCGTTCTTATGTAGAACAGCCCTTAATTGATCAGGAGGAAATTGAGAACCGACTTTCCGCTATTGAGGAGCTGAATGAACACCCCATGCTTCGGGATGAAATCCGGGAATATCTCCAGCCTGTTTATGATCTGGAGCGTCTTATCAGCCGCATCAGCTATAAATCGGCAAATCCCAGAGATATGATCGCTTTTGCCTCTTCTCTGGAAATGCTTCCTCATATTAAACAGGTTATGAAAGAATTTTCGTCTCCTGTATTAAAGCAGCTTGAAGAAGAGATGGACAGCCTTCTTGATATAAGCGGGTTAATTAAAAAGGCGATCGTGGACGAACCTCCTCTGGCACAAAAAGACGGCGGCATTATACGGGAAGGTTATAATGAAGACGTAGATAAATTCCGCCGTTCCCGTACAGACGGAAAGAAATGGCTAAGCGAGCTGGAGGCAAGAGAGCGGGAGCGTACCGGAATCCGCACAATGAAAATTAAATATAACCGGGTGTTCGGATATTCTCTGGAAATCACAAATGCCTTTAAAGATCAGGTTCCGGATAACTACATCCGAAAACAGACACTGACAAATGCCGAGCGGTATATTACCCAGGAATTAAAGGAACTGGAGGATCTGATCCTGGGAGCGGAGGATAAACTGTATGCTCTGGAATATGAACTTTTCTGTGAGGTAAGAGACAAGGTTGGCGCAGAGGTTGTCCGCATTCAGAAAACAGCGAAGGCAGTAGCTGCTATTGATGTTCTGGCATCTCTTTCCCTTGTTGCACAGAGAAACAATTATGTCCGTCCAAAAATCAACAATACGGGCGTTATCGACATTAAAAACGGAAGACACCCTGTTGTGGAGCAGATGATCGAAAATGATATGTTTATTGCAAACGATACGTATCTTGACAGTCAGAAAAAACGGATTTCTATTATTACAGGTCCGAACATGGCGGGAAAATCCACGTATATGCGTCAGACGGCTCTCATTGTCCTGATGGCGCAGATCGGAAGCTTTGTCCCGGCTGAAAAGGCAAATATCGGAATTGTAGACAGGATTTTTACAAGAGTGGGAGCTTCTGATGATCTTGCAAGCGGTCAGAGTACCTTTATGGTGGAAATGACAGAGGTTGCAAATATTCTTCGAAACGCTACCTCAAAAAGTCTTCTGATTCTTGATGAGATCGGAAGAGGAACAAGCACCTTCGACGGACTTTCCATTGCCTGGGCAGTTGTGGAGCATATCAGCAATACAAAGCTCTGCGGAGCGAAAACCCTGTTCGCTACGCATTATCACGAGCTGACGGAGCTGGAGGGAAAAATATCCGGCGTCAATAATTACTGCATTGCCGTAAAAGAAAAAGGAGACGATATTGTATTCCTTCGAAAAATCGTAAAGGGCGGAGCAGATAAAAGCTACGGCATTCAGGTGGCAAAGCTTGCAGGCGTTCCCGATACGGTTATTCAGAGGGCAAAGGAGCTGGTGGAAGAGTTAAGTGACGCAGACATTACAGCGGCTGTAAAAGATCTCACTGCTCCTAAGAAAAAGCAGAAGATACAGTACGACCAGGTAGATATGGCGCAGATGTCACTTTTTGATACGGTGCAGGACAACGACATTATTGACGAAATTAAAGGACTGGAAATTGGAAACTTAACGCCTATGGAGGCTTTGAATATTCTTTATAATCTGCAGAATAAAATTAAGAACAGATGGTGAGAAATTTGAGAAAAATTGCAGTTTTAGATCAGCATACCATTGATAAAATAGCGGCAGGAGAAGTGGTGGAGCGCCCTGCCTCTGTAGTAAAAGAGCTTGTAGAAAATGCCATTGACGCAGGCGCTACAGCCATTACAGTGGAGATCGCAGACGGAGGCAAGAAGCTGATCCGTATTACAGATAACGGTTCCGGCATGGAAATGGAACAGGTTCCTGTTGCGTTTCTCCGCCATGCCACAAGTAAAATTGAAAAAGTAGAAGATCTGGAAACCATTTCCTCCCTCGGCTTCCGCGGGGAGGCGCTTTCCAGTATTGCGGCTGTTTCTCAGGTGGAGCTCATTACAAAAACTCCTTCTGCCATAAGCGGAGTCCGCTATGTGATAGAAGGAGGGCAGGAAAAAAACTTTGAGGAGATGGGCGCCCCTGACGGAACTACCTTTCTTGTAAGAAATCTTTTTTATAATACCCCTGCAAGGAGCAAGTTTTTAAAATCCGATACTACGGAGGGAAATTATATTAATACGCTGATGGAGCAGCTCGCTCTCTCCCACCCCGAGGTTTCTTTTAAATATATTCAGAATAAGCAGGTAAAGCTTCACAGCTCCGGCAATTATAATGTAAAAGATGTGATCTACAACATATACGGCAGAGATATTGCGAAATCCATTCTTGAGGTTTCTTACGAAAACGATTTTATGAAAATAGAAGGATTTGTGGGAAAGCCGGAGATTTCCAGAGGAAACCGCTCTTTTGAAAATTATTATATTAACGGAAGATACGTAAAAAACAATCTGATCACAAAGGCAGTGGAGGACGGGTATAAAGGATTTCTCATGCAGCATAAATTTCCTTTTGTCTCTCTTCATATTGAGATGGAAGGAAACGATCTTGACGTAAATGTGCACCCAAGAAAAATGGAGGTGCGTTTTGCAAGGGGGCCGGAAGTGTACGATGCCATATATGAGACTGTCCGGCGCGCGCTTACAAAGAGGGAGATGATTCCCCAGGTTTCTGTGGGAAGAGAGGAACCAAAGCCTGTATTAAAAGCTCCTGTGCAAAAATCTGTGGAAGTTCCGGAACCATTTGAGGTGAAGCGAAGAGCAGAAAAAACGGAAATTTTGCGTGAAGAACCTCCTGCGTATCACACTCCTCTTACAAAAGAAGAAGAGCAGATGTTTTCCGGTACATTAAAAGAACGGGAAGAAAAAGAAGAAAAAAAGGCAGAAGAAAACACAGAAGAAAACACAAAAACAATACCAGAAACCATAGCTGAGAAAGCGGAAGATAAACCAGCCGAAGAACCGCTTCAGGAAAAAGAAGAGCAGATACAGCCTGCCCAAAAACAGGAACCGAAAAAGGAAGAACAGCTTGAATTTTTCAAAGAAAAGCTTCTCGCCCCGGAATCAAGAAGCCGCCACCGTCTCATCGGACAGCTTTTTGATACCTACTGGCTTGTGCAGTTTGAGGATTCCTTCTATATTATAGACCAACATGCAGCTCATGAAAAAGTATATTATGAACGATTTGTAAAGCAGTTTGAAGCTCAGGAAATCACTTCTCAGTATATAAGCCCCCCTCTTATCGTCAGTTTAAGTCTTGAGGAAGAAGGGCGTTTGAAGGCAAACGAAGAATATTTCCATGATTTTGGATTTGAAATCGAGCCGTTCGGAGGAAGGGAATACTGTGTCAGCGCAGTGCCTTCCAATCTTTACGGAATGAACGAGGAATCGCTTTTTCTGGAAATGCTGGATTCCCTCTCGCCTGACGGAGAGAATAATCCGATTTCTCTTTTTACCGCAAGGCTTGCCACAATGGCGTGTAAGGCTGCAGTAAAAGGAAATCATCAGATGTCCCCCCAGGAGGCGGATAAGCTTATTGACGAGCTTTTGAAACTGGAAAATCCGTATCACTGTCCTCATGGACGGCCGACTATTGTCTCTATGACAAAATCAGAAATTGAAAAGAAATTTAAAAGAATTGTTTAGGAGGCGCTATGAAAAAACCTTTAGTTGTTTTGACAGGACCTACCGCAGTGGGAAAAACAAAGCTTTCCATTGATCTTGCAAAGGCGCTTGGCGGTGAGATTATTTCCGCAGATTCCATGCAGGTATATAAGCATATGGACATCGGCTCCGCCAAAATCACGGAAAAGGAAATGGACGGCGTTCCCCATCATTTGATCGACGTTCTTTCCCCTTTTGAGGAATTTCATATTGTACGCTTCCAGGAACTTGCAAAAAAGGCAGTGGAGGACATTTACAGCCGAGGAAGGATTCCCGTTTTTGTGGGAGGAACCGGGTTTTATATCCAGGCTGTCACAAAAGATATTGATTTTACAGAGGGCGAGGAAGATAAAGAATACAGAGAAGAACTGAGCCGTCTTGCCGCGGAAAAGGGAAATGAATTTCTTCATGAGATGTTAAGAAACATAGACCCAAAAAGCGCGGAGGAAATCCACGCCAACAATGTAAAGCGTGTGATCCGCGCCCTGGAATTTTATAAAGAAAACGGATTTCCCATTTCGCAGCATAACGAGGAGCAGAAACAGAATGAAACGCCTTATAATCTCGCCTATTTTGTCTTAAACGCCCCAAGAGAGCTTCTGTATGAACGGATTGACAGGCGGGTAGATGAGATGATGGAAAACGGTCTTATGGAGGAAGTGCAGAAATTAAAAGACATGGGCTGCAGACGGGATATGACTTCCATGCAGGGCCTTGGATATAAAGAAATCCTCTCTTTTCTGGAAGGAGAAGTTCCCCTTGAAGAAGCAGTGCGTATTTTAAAACGCGACACCCGGCACTTTGCAAAACGGCAGCTTACCTGGTTTCGAAGAGAATCCGATGTGATATGGGTAGATAAAGATAAATTTTCATTTGACGAGGAAAAAATTCTGGAATATATGCTTTCTGTATGTAAAGAAAGAGAGATTATAAAATAGGAAAGGAACAAAACGATGAAGGAAATGTATGAACAGCTTGGGATTTCTTCCCAGGTGTACGAGTTTGGACGGGAAATTGAGGAATCTTTAAAAGAACGATTTGAAGAATTTGACCGCGTGGCAGAATATAACCAGATGAAGGTGCTTCTTGCCATGCAGAAAAACAGGGTAAGCGAAGAGTGCTTCGGCGCTTCCTCCGGATACGGATACAATGATTTTGGCCGCGATACACTGGAAAAGGTATACGCAGATACCTTCCACACAGAAGCCTGCCTTGTACGTCCGCAGATTGCCTGCGGAACACACGCTCTTGCAATCGCTCTCTTTGGCAATCTCCGTCCCGGAGACGAGATGCTTGCTCCAGCAGGAAAACCGTACGATACCCTTGAGGAAGTAATCGGAATCCGCCCGTCCAAAGGCTCTCTTGCAGAGTACGGAATTTCCTACCGCCAGGTAGACCTTCTTTCAGACGGAACCTTTGATTATGAAAATATCAAAAAAACAATCAATGAAAAGACACGCCTTGTAGCGATCCAGCGTTCCAAAGGATACCAGACGCGTCCTTCTTTTTCCGTAAAACAGATTGGGGAGCTGATCGCTTTTGTGAAAAATATAAAACCGGACGTGATCTGCATGGTAGATAACTGCTACGGAGAATTTGTAGATACCATAGAGCCAAGCGATGTGGGGGCAGATATGATCGTCGGCTCTCTTATTAAAAATCCGGGCGGCGGTCTTGCGCCGATCGGAGGCTATATTGCGGGAACAAAAGAATGCGTGGAAAACGCTTCTTACCGCATGACCTGTCCGGGGCTTGGTATGGAAGTCGGGGCAACTCTCGGTGTAAACCGCTCTTTTTATCAGGGATTTTTCCTTGCGCCTATGGTGACAAAGGGAGCGTTAAAGGGAGCTGTTTTTGCAGCCAATGTTTATGAGCGTCTTGGATTTCCTGTTGTTCCGGATTCCAAAGAGCCCAGACAGGATATTATTCAGGCAGTTACCCTCGGAACGCCGGAAAGAGTAGTTGCTTTCTGTAAGGGAATCCAGGCGGCAGCTCCCGTTGACAGCTATGTAGATCCGGAACCCTGGGATATGCCGGGATATGACAGTCAGGTCATTATGGCGGCAGGCGCATTTGTGCAGGGCTCCTCTATCGAGCTTTCTGCCGATGGACCTATGAAACCGCCGTACGCCGTATACTTCCAGGGCGGACTTACCTGGGAACATGCAAAACTTGGTATTTTAATGTCTCTTCAGAAACTGGTTGATAAAAATCTTGTGACTCTTTAAACTTGTCTTTCAAAAAAGGAGACGTTATGGCAAAACGAAACATTGTCATCATAGGAGCAGGAGCCGCAGGCCTGATGGCGGCTGTTACGGCGGCTGAAAACGGAGCGGCTGTCACTGTTCTGGAACAAAATGACAGACCCGGGAGAAAAATCGCGGCAACAGGAAACGGAAAATGCAATTTTACAAATATGGAAATTCCGGCGGACGCTTACCGTGGAACACACCCGGAATTTGTCCGGGAAGCTCTGGAACATTTTCCTGTTTCCCGCACCATTCAATTTTTTGAAGAACTGGGGATTTTCCCTGTAAACAGAAGAGGCTGCCTTTATCCACGGAGCGGACAGGCACAGAGCATCACAGACGTACTCTGCATGAAGGCGCGTTCTCTCGGCGTAAAAATAAAGACAAACGAAAAGGTAACATCTCTCTCTTCCGGGAAAAAGGAAGGACATCATATATGGAAGGTTCACACAGAGGGCTGGTGCTATGAAAGCGACTGCGTAATTCTCGCAAACGGTTCGAAAGCATCTTCAATTTCCGGTTCTGACGGAAGCGGATATGTTCTGGCAGAATCTCTGGGACATAAGATCATTGCGCCTCTTCCAGCCCTTGTCCCCTTAAAATGCAAAGGTAAGAAATTTTCTTCCTGGGCAGGTACAAGAACGGAAGGCAGGATTTCTGTTTTTTTAGAGGGAGAGCTTTTAAAAGAGGAACAGGGAGAGATTCAGCTTACAGAATACGGCGTCTCCGGCATTCCTGTCTTTCAGGTGAGCCGGTACGCTGCAAAAGCGTTAAGCGAGGGAAAAAAAGTCCAGGCATTTCTTGATTTTCTTCCTGATTATAAAGAAGACCAGGTACAGAGTCTTCTGGAAACCAGAAAAAAACAATGCCCATATAAGAATCAGAAAGAACTGTTTACAGGTCTCTTCCCGGAAAAGCTTGTGAAAGTGCTTTTTTTACAGGAAGACCTTGTTTCAGCCATAAAAAAATTCCCGCTCACTGTCACCGGAACCATGCCGTTTTCTCAGGCGCAGGTGTGTGCAGGAGGGGTAGATACGGAGGAAGTCAGCAGCCGTACTCTGGAATCGCTTCTCTGTCCCGGAATTTTTTTTGCGGGAGAGCTTCTCGATATAGACGGGGCATGCGGCGGCTACAATCTTCAGTGGGCGTGGGCAAGCGGCGCCGTATCGGGAATGTATGCGGCAAAGCCTTATAAAACAGAAAAAGGAGGACAAGACCTGTGATCCGTATTACTCAGTTAAAACTTCCCATTGCTCATACAGAAAAAGAACTAGAGCAGCGCATTATAAAAACACTGCGTCTTGGAAAGCTTCCTTTTACATATGAAATCAGACGGCAGTCTCTTGATGCGCGCCACAAAGACGACAAAAAATTTGTATATACGGTAGATGTGTCTGTGCAGACAGAGGAAAAAATTCTCCGTAAAGTTCACAATAATAATATTATGTCAATTAAAGAAAAGCCGTACGAATTTCCGCAGGGAGGAGAGGAAGCGCTTTCGTTTTCCCCGGTTATTGCGGGAAGCGGTCCTGCCGGACTTTTCTGCGCCTGGTATCTGGCAAAAGCGGGATATAAGCCCCTTGTTCTGGAGCGCGGCGAGGAAGCAGACAAGCGTCAGAAGCGCGTGGAGGATTTCTGGAAAAACGGCGTGCTTGACCCGGATTCCAACGTACAGTTCGGAGAGGGCGGCGCCGGGACTTTTTCAGACGGAAAATTAAACACTCTTGTGAAAGACACCTTCGGAAGAAATCAGGAGGTTTTAAAACGATTCGTGGAAGCCGGCGCTCCGGAAGAAATTTTATATCAGCAAAAGCCGCATCTTGGAACGGACGTACTTGTTCCTCTCGTACAGACGCTTCGCCATCAGATCGAGGAGATGGGCGGAAGCTTTCGGTTCCGCACGCAGGTGACAGACCTGATCTTTGAAAATGACAGACTTTCCTTCGTGGAAGTAAACCATGAAGAAAAAATTCCGGCAGACGTATGTGTGCTTGCTGTGGGTCACAGCGCGAGAGATACCTTTTCCATGCTGGCAAAGCGGGGACTTCCTATGGAAGCAAAATCATTTGCAGTAGGCGTTCGTGTGGAACATCTTCAGTCGGAAATGAATCTTGCCTTGTACGGAGAAGAGGAAAATGAAATTCTCGGTGCGGCAAGTTATAAAGTAACACACACCTGCGGGAACGAAAGAGGCGTTTATTCCTTCTGTATGTGTCCGGGCGGATATGTCGTCAATGCTTCTTCCGAGGAAGAAATGATGGCAGTAAACGGAATGAGTTATCAGGACCGTGGCAGCAAAAATGCAAACAGCGCGCTTATTGTTACTGTAAATCCTTCCGATTTTCCGGAGAAAGGTCCTCTCGGGGGGATTGCCTTTCAGAGAAATCTTGAAAGAGCGGCGTGGAAGCTGGGAAATGGGAAAATTCCGGTGCAGCTCTATAAGGATTTCCGGGAAAATGTTCCAAGTACGGAATTTGGAGAAATTATTCCCTGCATGAAGGGCGCGTATACACTTACAAATGTGCGTTCCATTCTCCCGGAATATGTAGGTGATTCCATAGAGGAGGGAATGGAAGCCTTCGGAAAGAAGATCCCGGGATTTGACAGAGAGGACGCTCTTTTAAGCGGGGTGGAAAGCCGTACCTCCTCCCCTGTAAGGATTTTGAGAAACAGGGAGATGGAATCTGAAAAGCGGGGAATCTACCCATGCGGGGAAGGCGCCGGATATGCGGGCGGCATTACCTCCGCAGCTATGGACGGAATTAAAACAGCCGAGGCGATTGCCCGGAAATACAGAAAATTCTAAGAGAGAGTATACATCTCTCTCTTTTTGTGCTAGAATGTATACACTGGTGTAAGATTGCTTTAGAGAGCGCAAAGGTAAGATTATGCCGGAAAATATAAAAAAATTGCCAGAACAGCAGCGTCCCTATGAAAAATGTCTCCGCCAGGGAGAAGCTTCATTAAGCGACAGTGAACTTCTCGCCGTTATTTTGCGCAGCGGGACAAAAGGAGTCAGTTCTGTAACCCTTGCAAATCAGATCCTTGCAGTGACAGAAACCACTTCTTATCCGGGACTTCTTGGACTTCTTCATCTTTCCCTTCCGGATCTTATGAAAATAAACGGAATCGGAAAGGTAAAGGCAATACAGTTAAAATGTATCGGAGAACTGTCCAAGAGAATGGCAAGTGCAGCCGCAAGACCGGGGCTTTCGTTTCAGAATCCTTCCACCATTGCCCGGTATTATATGGAACGGCTGCGTCATGAAGAGCAGGAGCTTTTATACTGTATGATGCTGGATAATAAGAATCATCTGCTGGCGGAAACCCTTTTAAGCAGAGGGACGGCAAATGCCACTCTGATCACGCCAAGAGAAGTATTTCTTCAGGCGCTTCGTCATCACGCGTTAAGTCTTATACTGGTTCATAACCACCCCAGCGGAGACCCTTCTCCAAGCGGGTGTGACGTGGAAGTGACAAAGAGGATTCTGCAGGCAGGAGAAATCGTTGGCATTCATCTTCTGGATCATATTATTATCGGGGACAGAAGATATTTCAGCTTTCGAGAGGAGGAGCTTCTTAAGGAATATGAATAACGAAAGGGCAGAGTATGCTGTTTGAAAGAACTTATGGAGTAGATTTGGGAAACAGTTCCGTAAAGGTCTATTCCTTTTTAAAAAACAAAAGCTATATTGAAAAAAATATGATCGCCTCAAGAGGAAGGAATATTATAGCAGTAGGAAACGAGGCTTATGAAATGTTTGAAAAAGAGCCCTCTGATGTTTCCGTATCTTCGCCCATGTCATTTGGAATGATCGCAAATCTGGAACTGCAGGAAATTGTCCTTTATACTATGCTGAAAAAAATCAACCATATGCGTGGAATTGGTTCTGTGATGTATTTTTCCGTACCTCTTGATATGACGCCTGTTGAAAAACGCGCCTACTATCATCTTGTAAACGGACACTGGCTTCGGAAAAACAAGGTATATATGGTGGAATCTCCCATTGCAGATGCCATTGCAATGGGAGTGAATCTGGAAGAAAATGTAGGAAGCATGGTTGTAAATATCGGCGCCCAGAGTACAGAATTTTCCATTATCACAGACGGTAAAATTATCATCAGCCGAAAACTTCCAATCGGAGGAAGACAGATGAACGAAGCGATCTGCAGCGAGGTCAGGAAGCGCTACCATCTTCAGATCGGAACAAGGACGGGAAAGCGCCTTAAGCTGATTATGGGCAGATTAAGCGACCAGAAAAAAGAAGCGAGGAAGGTTGTGGGAATCGACAGTATTTCCGGTCTTCCAAGGGAAGAAGTGATTTCCTCCTACGTAGTAAATGCAGGAATCATGAACTGTATAAACGAGATTGCTTCCGAGATGAAAACTTTTCTGGAAAGGATTCCTCCCCAGATCTTTTACCATATTGCAAAAGAGGGAATTTATCTTACAGGAGGAAGTACGCGTCTTCCTTACATAGACAAGTATCTTGCCAGTTATACAGGCTTTACTTTTAACCTTTCCAACCTTTATGAGACATGTTCTGTAAGCGGTCTGGAAAAAATCATCAAAGAAAAAGACCTGCGGAAATGGGCGCAGCCTGTTACGCAGAGAAAATTATAGAAATTTTTTAGGGGTATGATAAATGAAAAACCTGAAAAAGAAAATCCATTTCCATATCAATTTAAAAAGCAAGCATCTTCTTGGAATTATGACGCTTTTCTGCGGAAGCTGTATTGTGGGAACCTTTGCATCAGGCGTGACGACAGCTCCTCTTCAGGAAGCGGCAGGTCTGATCATCGTGCCTTTTGAAAAAAGCATTGCCAACATCAGCAACTATCTGGAAGATGTAAGGGGAAATTTTCGGGAAAAAGAAGAACTTGTGGCAGAAAATCAGGAGCTTCGCGCACAGATTGACAGACTGACAACAGAGAATAACAAGCTGATCCAGGATCAGGGCGAGCTGAAGCGTCTTCAGGAACTGTATGAGCTTGATCAGGAATACAGCGATTATCCAAAGGTAGCTGCAAAGATCATTTCCAAAGATCCCGGAAACTGGTACGATACCTTTATGATCGACAAGGGCAGCAACGACGGGATCAAAATTGACAACAATGTAATTGCCGGAAAAGGTCTTGTGGGCATCGTGACAGAAGTCGGTCCTTCCTGGGCAACCGTCCGTTCTATCATAGACGACAGCAGCAACGTGAGCGCCATGACAGTGAGCACCTCCGACAACTGTGTGATCCAGGGAGATCTGGAGCTGATCGACGAGGGAAAACTCCGGTTTGAGCAGCTTTATGACCAGGAAAATAAGGTAACAGTAGGAGAGCGCATTGTTACCTCCAATATCAGCGATAAATACGTAGAGGGGATTTTTATCGGATATGTAAGCGATATTGTCCAGGATGCCAATAACCTGACAAAAACAGGAACCATTGTCACACCTGTTGATTTCCGTCATCTGAAAGAGGTGTTTGTGATCACGGCAAATAAACAGGACATGATAAAGGAGGGAGAAAAAAAGGCAGATGAAAAGTAAAATCGTACTTTTTTTGACTATTGTTTTTACCTTCCTTCTTCAATGTACCGTTGTGGATTTTATTTCTATCGGCTCCATCACGCCGAATCTGATCCTGATCCTGTGCGTGTCAATGGGGCTTATGAGAGGGCGGAAAAGCGGCTTGTGGGTTGGCTTTTTTTCCGGGCTTCTCATAGATATGTTTTACGGTTCTGTCTTTGGCTTTTATGCCCTTATTTATATGTATGTGGGATTTATAAGCGGGTATGCGCACAGCATTTACTACGACAATGATATAAAAATCCCCATGATCCTTGCAGCAGGCGGCGACCTTCTTTATAATCTGGCGGTGTATGGTCTTCAGTTTCTTTTAAGAGGGCGTTTCGGACTGGAAACATATATTTACCGGATCATCATACCAGAGGTTTTTTACACTGTATTTCTTACCTTCTTTGTGTACAGAGCCTTTTACTACATTAACCACCACTTCATGAGTGTTACAAAGAAAGAAAGTGAGTCAATTTGGGTATTAAAATAAAAAAAATCATAAAAAAAATATGCTTGAAAAGAACGACTGTCCTTCTTCTTGTGTTTGGCTCCATGTCTTTTGTCCTTTTAAGGCAGCTTTTTGACCTCCAGATTATCCAGGGAGAAGATTATAAAAGTGAATTCCAGACAAGAACAACGAAAAAGCGTGTGATCAAAAGCACAAGAGGAAAAATTTTTGACAGGAATGGAAAAGAGCTTGCAAAAAATATTCTCTCTTATTCGGTTACGTTCGAGGACAATGGAAGCTACGAGACAACAAGGGAAAAAAATCTTACATTAAACGGAGTCGCTTATCGCGTACTCCAGATTTTAAAAGAAAACGGAGATTCTCTTTCCAATACCTTCCATATAATTCTTGATGAAAACGGAAATTATGTCTTTGATGTGGAGGAGGGCTTTACCTTAAACCGTTTCCGTGCGGATATTTACGGACACCCCCTCATCGACGATCTGGAAAAAGAAGAAAAGAACGCGACAGCGGAGGAGATGGTAGCTTATCTGAGCGGAGAGAAAGGCTTCTCTATTATACTGGAAGGCGAAAATGCTTACACTGAGGAGGAGCTTACTTCTCACGGACTTCCAAAAAATCTTTCCAAACAGGAGATTCTTGAAATTGCCATTATCCGCTACCAGTTAAATACAAACAGCTTTAAAAAATATATGCCGGTTACCATCGCCACAAATGTCAGCGAGGAATCGGTAGCTGCCATTATGGAAAATCAGAGCCTTCTTCAGGGAATTGATGTTGTGGAGGATTCTGTGCGACAGTATGTGGACGATGAGAGCATGGCGCCGATCCTCGGCTACACAGGAAAAGCCTCTTCTGAGGAGCTGGAAAAGCTTCGTGAGGAAAACCCGGATTATTCCAATGACGCCATTATCGGAAAAGCAGGTATTGAGCAGTATATGGAAACAACACTCCAGGGAACGGACGGTGAGGAAACCGTTTACGTAGATAACCTTGGAAAGGTTTTAAAAATTGAGGAAAATACCCGTATAGAGCCGGTTTCCGGTCAGGACGTGCAGCTTACTATTGATGCGGAATGGCAGAGAGGCATTTATCAGATTTTAAAACAGAGAGTAGCGGGAATCCTTCTCTCCAAAATTGAGGCGGTAAAAACCTTCGATTATGAAGGCGTGGCAAATGCCAGCCACATCATCGTTCCGATTTACGACGTATACAACGCTCTTGTGTCGAACAGTGTCATTGATATAGAAAAATTTGACGATGAGGGCGCTTCTGAAACAGAAAAAAATTTATATGCCAAATTTCAACAAAAGCAGCAACAGGTTTTTGATACAATAAAGAACAGGCTCACAGGAGAAAATCCTCCCGCATATAAAGATGAAGACGGACAGATGCAGGAATATCTTACATATATCTGTAACACCCTTCTTCGCGATACCTTAAATGTAATTTCAAAAGATGCTGTCGATACTTCTGATGAAATATATAAGGCATGGACAAAGGATGAGAGTATAAGCCTGAAAGAATATCTGACATATGCAGCCAGCCAGAACTGGATTGATATTTCAAAAATTTCTCCCAAAGGAGAGTATCTGGATTCTTCCGAGGTTTACCAGTCTCTTACCGATTATATTATAGACTATTTAAAAACAGACCTGGAATTTTCAAAGCTTCTTTATAAGTATATGCTTCATGAGGATACCATTTCCGGACAGGAGCTGTGTCTTGTTCTCTATGACCAGGGCGTACTTTCAAAAGAAGATGACGCCTATGAAGGTCTTGCTTCCGGCGCTACAAGCGCTTATGATTTTATGATAAATAAAATATGGAAACTGGAAATTGAACCGGCTCAGCTTGCGCTTATGCCATGTTCTGCCTCTGCGGTGATCACAGATGTAAATACAGGCGAGGTACTTGCCTGTGTATCTTATCCGGGATATGACAATAACCGTCTTGCCAATAATATGGATACCGAATATTACACCAGTCTCTCTCTTGACCAGTCCAGTCCGTTTTTTAATAAGGCAACACAGCAGGCGACAGCTCCAGGTTCTACTTTAAAGCCTCTTTCTACCATTGCCGGTATGATGGAGGGAGTTATTGATGACGGTACTTATATTGAGTGTACCGGAAAATTTGATCTTGTGGAGCCGCCCATTAACTGCTGGAACCTTTCCGGTCATGGAGCTCTTGATATTCGGACTGCCATTGAAGAGTCCTGTAATACGTATTTTAATATGGTAGGTTACATGCTGGGTCAGAAAGATGATGGGAAGTTTTCAGAAACACAGAGTCTTGCAGCGCTTCAGAAATATGCTTCTCTTATCGGTCTTGACAAGAAAACAGGAATCGAACTTACAGAAGCAGAACCACATGTTTCTGACCAGTTTGCAGTACCTTCCTACATTGGACAGGGTACGCACCTTTATACAACAAGTGAGCTCGCAAGATATGCTTCCGTACTTGCAAATTCCGGTACGGTATACGATCTGACGCTCCTTGACCAGGTAAAAGATTCAAAGGGAAACGTTATTCAGGAGTATGAGCCTCAGGTAGAAAATATCCTTGATGTTCCGCAGAATGTATGGAACGATATTCACGACGGAATGTATCGTGTAGTACAGACACATGAACAGTTTAACGGGCTTGGCATAGATGTTGCCGGAAAAACCGGTACAGCGGAAATTGACATCTATCACCCCAATCATGGTCTGTTTGTAGGTTACGCTCCGGCGTCTGAGCCGAAATATGCCATTGCAGTAAGAATCGCAAACGGATACTCTTCCGGTAATGCCTGTCTTGCTGCCAATGATATATTTAAATACATTTTTAAATTAGCAGATGAAGAAACCATTCTTACCGGTATTGCATCCAGCGATACAAGTAATACATCGAATGACTAAGCTGCGTGAGAGAATACCAGAATTGTGGAACATATTTTTTAGGAGGAACACAGAACATGAGTGAGGTCATTGTCATTACTTCCGGAAAAGGCGGTGTGGGAAAAACCACAACCGTCGCCAATATCGGAACAGGACTTGCCATGATGGGAAAGAAAGTTGCAGTGGTGGATACCGACATAGGACTTCGAAATCTTGATGTTGTGCTGGGGCTGGAGAACAGGATTGTTTACAATCTTGTAGATGTGATAAACGGGACCTGTCGTCTCCGCCAGGCACTCATTAAAGACCGTCGCCACCAGGAGCTTTACCTTTTGCCTTCCGCTCAGACAAAGGATAAAACAGCCGTATCGCCGGAACAGATGATAAAGCTTGTGGACGATTTAAGAGAAGAATTTGATTATATTCTTCTCGACTGTCCGGCAGGCATTGAGCAGGGCTTTAAAAACGCCATTGCAGGAGCGGATAAAGCTCTTGTTGTCACAACCCCGGAGGTTTCGGCGATTCGCGATGCAGACAGGATCATCGGGCTTTTAGAAGCTCATGAACTTCATGATATTCACCTGATCATCAACCGTCTCCGTCCGGATATGATCGCAAGAGGCGATATGATGTCTGTGGAAGATGTCATTGAAATTCTGGCGGTGGATCTGATCGGAACGATTCTCGATGATGAGCAGATTGTCATTGCCACCAATCAGGGAGAACCGCTTTCCGGAAAAAACTCCCAGGCAGAAGAAGAATATTACAACATCTGTAAACGTCTTATGGGTGAAGAAATTCCGTTTGTTCCGATTTCACGGAAACGTGGATTTTTTAAAAGACTGGGAAGTATTTTTAAGAAATAGTGGGAGGATATTATGCGAAAGGCTTTTTTCCAGGGAAAAAGCAGCTCGGCAGGATATGCAAGAGACAGAATGAAGTTGCTTCTTATCTCGGAACGGATTGACTGTTCTCCGCAAATGATGAAAATGCTTCGAAAAGATATTATTCACAGCGTAAAAAAATACATTACCATTGATGAAGAGCAGGTAATGCTGCAGATTTCACAGGAGCCGCCTGTTTTATATGCCTCCATTCCTGTTCAAAAGAAAAAGGACAGATAATATATGATTAAACAGTATAAACTGCGTTTTTACAATTTCAGACTTGTGCTCTTTCTTCTTCTTGTCAGCGGAATCGGAGTAGAGCTTGTTGGAACAGCAAGAGAGGACCTTCAGACAAAACAGCTTGTTGGTGTGATTCTGGGCGTCGTTGTCATGCTGCTCCTTTCCCTTATTGATTATTCCTGGATTTTGAATTTTCAGTGGATCATGTATGGATTTAATATTGTTATGCTTCTGGGCGTACGACTTTTTGGCGATAGCGCAAACGGAGCAGCAAGATGGATCGACCTTGGTTTTATCCGTTTCCAGCCTACAGAGCTGACAAAAATTATTATTATTTTATTTTTTGCCAAATTTTTCATGGATCATGAAGAAGATTTAAATACGCCGAAAACCATAGTGCAGGCTGCTGTTCTTCTTATTATTCCCCTGGCTCTTGTTTACAGCCAGCCGGATATGAAAAACACGATCACCATTGCGATCATGTTCTGTATCCTTATTTATATTGCAGGACTGAGCTATAAAATCATAGGAGGCGCAATTTTAATTGCTGTTCCTCTTATGATCATTTTTCTCTCCATTGTCGTGCAGCCGGATCAGAAACTGATAAAGGATTACCAGAGAGACCGTATCATGACTTTCCTGTATCCGGAAAATGAGGAATACAGCGATGATGTTGAACAGCAGAACAATTCAAAAACAGCCATAGCTTCCGGGGAGCTGATTGGAAAACGCCTTTCAAAAGATGAGGAAACCGCTTCTGTAAACGAGGGAAACTTTGTTGCGGAAAATCAGACTGACTTTATTTTTGCAGTGGCAGGAGAGGAGTATGGATTTCTGGGCTGTTCCGCCATTGTCATTCTTCTGTTTCTGATTTCAGTAGAATGTATTCGAATGAGCCTAAGGGCAAAGGATCAGGCAGGCAAACTCATATGCTGCGGAGTGGGAACGATTGTAGCGCTGCAGGCGTTTTTGAATATTTGTGTTGCCACAGGAATTGCTCCAAATACAGGAACGCCTCTTCCGTTTGTAAGCTACGGACTCACTTCCCTTGTCAGCATGTTTATCGGAATGGGGTTTGTTTTAAATGTAGGTCTTCAGGGCAGAGCTTATAAAAAAGATATTGAGAAAAAAGATTTTTATCAGAAAGAGGAATACTTATGACAGCTAGAGAAAGAGAGATGGAAAGAACAAAAAGAAAAACACCTTCCCGTGCTGTTTCCAGAGCCAGAATGCGGCGCATGCGCCGACGCAGAATCCGAAATACTGTGCTCTTACTTCTGATTCTTCTGGCGTTTGGCTTCGGCGGAGGCTATCTTGTCTATAAATTGCAGGGCGGAAGCTTCTCCAGTCCATTTCAGGAATTTGACGCCTCCAGAGAATTTGAAAATACTCTTGTATCAAAGGAAGCGCAGAAGGCTCCTGCCTTTGCAGAAAATCTTTGTGTGGTGGAAGGCGATGTTCCACTGGAAACAGTAAGTCTTCAGGAAGAGCAAAAAGGGCTTCTTCTGAATCTGGACAGCAAGGAGACCATGTATGCAAAAGGAGCATATGAACGGGTATATCCTGCCAGTATTACAAAAATCATGACTGCGATCCTGGCATTTCAGTATGGAAATATGGAAGATGTGGTAACGATCAGTCAGGAAAATGTAACGCTTGAGGAAGGATCTCAGGTATGCGGCTTCTGGGCTGGAGATCAGGTCACAATGGATGAGCTTGTGCACTGTCTTCTTGTATATTCCGGAAATGATGCAGCATCTGCCATTGCAACCCATGTAGGAGGTTCTACAGAAAACTTTGTAAATATGATGAATTCCTACGCGGCATCTCTTGGCTGTACAGGAACACATTTTACAAATCCACACGGTCTTCAGGACGAGAACCACTATACAACGCCTTATGATATTTACCTTATGCTCAAAGAAGCTTTGAAATATCCGGAGTTTACAGAGATTACGCAGCTTCCTTCTTATACAGTTACTTATAAGCATCAGGACGGAAGCGAGGCGTCTACGACTCTGGAAGCCACAGATCATTATCTGACAGGAGAGGCGATTGCACCAAAGGATGTGACGATTCTTGGCGGAAAGACAGGAACTACCAATCTTGCCGGAAACTGCCTTGCCTTATTAAGTCAGAATGCTTACGGCAAACCCTTCATATCTATTGTAATGGGGGCGTCTACAAAGGAAATGCTGTACCAGCAGATGAGTTCGCTTTTGCAGAATATTAACAGTGTATGATTTTCTATAAAAAAGTTATATTTTTTCTCAAATAGGCATTGAATTTTATGATAAAATGCACTATAATTGAAACATATTAAATCATGTTTTTGGTTAAAATTTAATATCATATGTGTCTAAGGAGGAAAACATCATGGTTGAACTGATTGTAGGAAAGAAAGGCAAAGGCAAAACAAAAGTACTGTTAGACAGAGTAAACGGAGCGATTAAAGATGCCAGCGGCAGCATTGTTTACTTAGACAAAAGCACAAAGCACATGTATGAGCTGAACAACAAGATCCGTCTTATTGACGTCTCTGCATATCCAATTAAAAATGCAGATGAATTTGTAGGCTTTGTATGCGGTATAATTTCTCAGGATCACGATTTGGAACAGATTTATCTGGACAGCTTTTTAACAACCGCAAAGCTGACAGAGAAAGAAGAAATCGCTGAGGCACTGGCACACCTTACAGAAGTGGGAGAGCATTTTAATGTGAAGTTTGTTGTCAGTATGTCTCTTGACAAGGAAGATGTACCGGAAGATTTCCAGGACAAAATCAGTGTCGCCTTATAATTACATACGATGATACATTCAGGGGTCTGCGAGTTTTCGCAAACCCCTGTTTTTTTCAGTCTTCCCGGAGCCTTACCGCAGTGGCTGCCTTTCTTCTTCTGTTGTCGTCAATGGCGGCATAGTGCTTTTTCGTCGTATTTACGTCTCTGTGCCCCAGAACATCTGCAACGAGATAAATATCCCCTGTTTCCTGATAAAGGGCGGTACCGTAGGTACTGCGAAGCTTGTGCGGCGTAATTTTCTTTGTAGTTGTAATTTCTCTTGCATATTTCTTTACAAGATTTTCTACTGCCTGTACGCCCATTCTGCGGCGCTGGGTAGAATAGAAGAGAGCGTGCTCATGTCCGGCTATGGGAGTGATCCCGCTTCGCACTTCAAGATAATTTTTAAGCGCTTTTGCAACCTCATCGCCAAAATACACGATCATTTCATTTCCGCCTTTTCGCGTCACGCGGATCCCGTTATTTTTAAAATCCACATCTTCTATATCAAGCCCCACACACTCGGAAACGCGGATTCCCGTGCCTAAAAGAAGAGTTACAAGGGCAAGGTCCCGTTCCTTTGTTTTCTCATAATACACGCGTTTCTGACCGCTTAAAGACTCTCCGCAGTGTTCGATATAATCAAGGAGCATGGCAACCTCGTCCGTATCCAGGCGGACAATGGTTTTCTGGTGGATCTTGGGAACATCGATTAAAACCGTGGGATTGGTATGGATCAGTTCCCGTTTATAATAATAAGCATAAAAGCTTCGAAGAGCGGAAATCTTTCTTTTTAATCCGCGTTCGCCGTTTGTTTCCGTTTTATCTTTAGACTGATAAACCTTCAAATATTCCATGTATTCCTCAAGATCGACAGCCTTGATCTGATCCAGAACATCAACCTTGAAGTCCCGGAGGGTACGGTCTTTAAACGCAGGATTTGTATCAAGAAGAAACTGAAAAAAAATACGAATGTCATACGCATAGGAAATTCTTGTTTTTGTTGTGGTCGTTGTATCGATGGCGCGGAAATAATCCCTGCAGAAATCAGGAAGTGTACTTAAAACTTCGCGGAGCTTTAATGTATTTTGAATATCATTTTGTTCCTTATAAGTTACTTTTTTATCTAAATAATCCATCATAAGAAGCAGCCTCCTTTTTATTTATGTATATCTATTTGAAAAACTATGGTTTGTCGTATAGATGTATCTGTATCCGGATGTCCCATTCTTAAAGAATGGATTCATCCAGAATTATGGTAAACGGACCGTCGTTTTCAAGGGAAACTTTCATGTCTGCGCCGAAAATTCCATGCTGCACAACAGGGATCGATTTTTTCGCCTGAGCGATCATATATTCATAAAGCTCATTTGCCTGATCCGGAGCGCCGGCTTCAATAAAACTTGGACGATTTCCCTTTTTACAATTTGCATATAATGTAAACTGAGAAACAATTAAAAGTTCGCCGTTTACGTCTGCAAGGGACAAATTTGTTTTTCCTGCTTCATCTTCAAAAATACGAAGTCCGAGCATCTTTTTCAGATATTTATCGGCAGTCTCTTTTGTGTCCTCTTTTCCCACTCCAAGAAGGACCAGGAAGCCCTTGTTAATGCTTCCTGTCACCTCTCCATTTACTTTTACCTCTGCGTGATTGACACGCTGTATTACAAGTTTCAATTTTTGCCTCCTTTTTTGACCCTGTCAATCAGTTTCTTGATATTTTCTTTTAAGATCATCCACAGTGCAAGAAGAAATTTAACAAGCGCATTCCAGAGCTTTACAAAAAATCCGTCCGGCTCCTGTTTCTCTTTCACCGGTTTTTCTTCTTTTTTCAGAGGAAGGGGTTTTCTTGTTTCCGGATCCAGACAGTCGATTTCCAGATACTCCTCTTCTGCTTCCGGCATCTCCTTTCCCTTCAGGGAGTGAACGATAAGATTCCATATAGCTGCATAAATAACTGCACATACAGGAACACCTATGATCATACCCGGAATGCCGAACAGTCCCCCTCCTATCATAATGGCAACAATAACCATAAAGCTGGAAAGACCTGTGGAATCTCCCAGGATTTTCGGACCAAGGATATTTCCGTCAAATTGCTGAAGGACAAGGATAAACAGCGCAAAATACAGACTCTTCAAAGGATCGATAAAGAGGATCAGCAAAATACAGGGAATAGCTCCCAGATATGGACCGAAAAATGGAATGACATTTGTCACGCCTACGATCACACTGATCAAAATGGCATATGGCATATCCATAAGCGTTGTTCCAATATAACAGAGAACGCCGATGATTGCGGAATCCAGAATTTTTCCGCTGATGAACCCGCCGAAAGTCTTGTGAGTAAAGCGCATGGCATGAATGGTCGTGTTTGCCCATTTTTCCGGCATGATTGCATAGACAAACATCTTGCTCTTTGCCACAAAGCGCTCTTTGTCTGCAAGAACGTACAAAGAAACAATGGCTCCGATCAAAAAGTTTTTCAAAAACAGAACCACGTCAAAGATTCCTGCGGAAATATTCTTTAACATATTCTGCATCTGCGGCAGAATGTTGGTTGTGAGATAATCCTGTGCCTGCGCAGAATACTGATTTAACATATTAATGGTATCTGCGTCCATATCCCAGCCTTTCTCTATAAAAGAGTTAAGCCACTGCTCCACTATAGTCACGTAGCTTGGAAAGCTGTAAATGATGTTCATGATGCTCCGGATCAGCTGCGGAAGAATCATCATCACAAGAGCATAAATTACGACAAGAAGAAAAAGAAGGGCGGATATAACGCAAATCCACCGTGTAATTCGCTGCCCTCTTTTTTCAAGTTTCACTCCTGCTTTTGTCATAAGGGGATAGACAACAGATTTCTCAAGAAAATTTACAACAGCGCTTAAAAGATAAGCAATGGCAATTCCGTAGATGATCGGCGCCATGATCCCCAGAAATGTTTTAATTCCTGCAAGAAGGGTGTTCATATGGAAAATCCCGTAATAAAACAGCATACTTGCGGCAATGACAAGAAAGGCGGTTACCCCCCAGTGCAGATAACGGTTGTCCCAACGATATTTCATAAACTCCTCCATTCATTCTTTCAGTGACAGTCTTTACTGCCCAATTTCCTATCATTATAACACATCTCTGTGAAAATGTGTCAATATTTTTTCTGCTGTTTTGTGTTGCGGAGAGCCCGGAAACAGGATATAATAGCTCCGTACTGATTTACAGACAAATATACCATCATAAGAAAGAGCACTATAAGAAAGGATATACTTATATATGAAATTACAGCAGTTATTAAGTGTGACAAGAAAAGCTGTGGACGAATTCCAGATGATACAGGAAGGGGATAAGATTGCAGTTGGCGTTTCCGGTGGAAAAGACAGCCTTACGCTCCTCTATGCCCTTCACGGGCTCAAACGCTTCTATCCCCAGTCTTTTACCATTGAAGCTATTACTGTAGACCTGGGTTTTGAGGGCGTATCTATGGAACCGATCCAGAAGCTGTGTGATGAACTTGGAATCCATTATACCCCCATTCCCACCGAAATCTATAAAATCATATTTGAGGACCGGAAAGAAAGCAATCCCTGTTCTCTCTGCTCCAAAATGAGAAAGGGCGCTCTAAATGAAGTGGCAAAAGAACTTGGCTGCAATAAAGTAGCCTATGGTCATCATAAGGATGATGTGGTGGAAACCATGCTTATGTCCCTGATTTATGAGGGACGATTCCATACCTTCTCTCCCGTTACATACTGGGACCGCATGGGGCTTACGTTAATCCGTCCGCTCCTTTTCATGGAAGAAAAAGATGTCATCGGTTTTCAGAATAAATACGACCTTCCCGTCGTAAAAAACAAGTGTCCTGCTGATGGAAATACAAAAAGGGAATATATAAAAAATCTCCTTCACCAGTTAAACCAGGATAACCCGGGGGTAAAGGAGCGTATGTTTACAGCAATTTTAAATGGAAATATCAAAGGATGGGACAGGGGATTCTCGAAATGAGAATCCCCTTCTTTAAAAATCACGTTATTTTATTTTTCCTTCAGTGAATCAAAAATACGGACTGCTTCTATAATGGCACGTGCGGTTCCCTCTACTCCCAGCCTGCTGCTGTCAATGCAAAGGCTGTATCCGGAAGCTGCGCCCCATTTTTTATTGGTATAATAATTATAATAGCTGGAACGGCTCTTGTCTGTCTTTGTGATCATATCCTTGGCTTCTTTTGCGTTCTTGCTGTATTTTCCGGAAATACGGCGGATTCTCCATTCCATATCTGCATGGATAAATACGCTGAAGCAGTTGGGATTGTCGGCAAGGGCATAATCTGCACATCTTCCTACCATTACACATGGACCTTCTGAGGCAAGTTTTTTGATCGCATCAAACTGTGCCAGAAATACTTTATGGTTCATAGGCATATCTGTAAATCCTGCGGAGGAATATCCAAAAGAATATGTATCCATTACAAGTGAATACAGAAAGCTGTTTGTAGGTTTTTCATCATGATTTTCAAATAATTCCTTACAGATACCGCTGTCATTTGCCGCATGTTCCAGAAGTTCTTTATCGTAACATTTGATACCAAAATATTTTGCTACCTCCTGACCGATCTGTCTGCCTGCGCTTCCATACTGACGTCCTATTGTAATAACTGAACTTGTTGTGTTCATAACTGCCACTCCCTTCACTGAAAAATTCATATTATTATTATACTATATTTTCCCGGGAAATGGCAACTATTTTCGTAATTTTTCTAATAATTTCAGGAAATATTCTGGCAAAGGTGCCGTAAATTCCATGTACGTATTTATGACAGGGTGTAAAAATCCAATAACCATTGCATGAAGCGCCTGGCCCTGTAAATGATAAGGATTTTTTGAAGAACCGTACGTCGTATCCCCCAGAAGAGGGTGCCCAATGCTTGCCATATGCACGCGGATCTGGTGCGTCCTGCCTGTTTCAAGCTGGCACTCAATATAAGTAGCGTTTCCGAAACGTTCCAGAACACGGTAATGAGTAACCGCCTCTTTTCCGTTTTTATAATTGATCGCCATTTTCTTTCTGTCTGCAGGGTGGCGTCCGACAGGTCCTTCAATGGTTCCCTCATCGTCTTTTAAATTCCCCTGTACGACTGCGCGGTATTTTCTTGTGATGCTGTGTACCTTAAGCTGTTCTGCGAGAATGCGGTGGCACGTATCCGTCTTACAGATAAGAAGCGCGCCGGTTGTGTCCTTGTCGATCCTGTGCACAATACCAGGGCGCATAATGCCGTTAATCCCGGACAGATTTCCCTTACAGTGAAATAAAACGGCATTTACAAGAGTTCCGGATAAATGACCGGCGCTTGGGTGAACCACCATATCCTTCGGCTTATTGACCACCATAAGCGAATCGTCCTCGTAGAGAATATCAAGAGGAATTTCTTCAGGAAGAATATCCGGTTCCTCCGGCTCCGGAACAGAAACAGAGACAACATCCCCCTCCTGAACCTTATAATTGGCTTTTATCTCTTTTTCATTTACTGTAATGCTTTTCTCTTTTAAAAGCTTCTGCAGGTAAGAACGTGATATATCTTCCATATTGTCGGAGAGATACTTATCGATCCGGATTCCTGCATTTTCTTTTTCTACCCGAAAAATGATTTTATCCATATCTTATTTTTCCTTTTTTCTGAAACTTAAAAAGTCGAAATCGTCGTCTTTTTTATATTTGAAAAAGACAAGGATCACAAGGAGGATCCCGCCGCATACTACATAAATATCTGCCATATTAAAGACAGGAAAATCAATCAGGGAAATATAAATAAAATCAATGACATATCCGCGAAAAACGCGGTCTATCATATTTCCGAGTGCGCCGGAAAGCATAAGTGCGCAGACTGCCATAAGAGGAATGTAATACCGCTTCTTTGGGATTTTTACAAAAACCCAGATGATCAGGGCAAAAAGAATCATGCTCACAACGGCAAAAAAAGTGGTAGAACCCTGAAACATTCCAAAGGCAATGCCTCTGTTTTCCGGATACAGATATTTCAGTTCCAATATACCGGGAATCAGAGAGACTGCCTCTTTCCCTTTTAGATGTGCTGCGGACAGAAGTTTTGTATACTGATCCAGAAATACGGCGCCGGCAACAAACAAAATACTAAAAAAAGCGCACCGACCGGCTGATAAAAAGATATTCTCCTCTCTTTTTTTCATATGAGAATCTCCTCAACAGCCTGCAGCAGCTCCTCATCAGTAACCGTTTTATCTATAAAGCTTTTTCCGATCCCGTCCATAACAATAAATTTAATCTGCCCCTGTTCCATCTTCTTGTCTTTTTTTGTGGCTGCAAGCACTTTTTCTGCCTGTAACCCTTCTGTTTTTAAGGGAAGATCGTAACCCTTAAGTCCAAGAAGAATCTCCCTGTATTCTTCTTCAGTGAGAAGTCCGCGCTCCTTTGAAAGGAAGGCGGCGGCGTGAAGCCCAAGTCCTACGCACTGTCCGTGCCCAAGAGTAAAATCCTTCAGTTTTTCCACGGCATGTCCCACAGTGTGACCGAGATTTAAAAGGGCTCGCTCTCCCTGTTCTTTTGGATCACGTTCCACAACGCCAGCCTTGATTTCGCAGCACCTTCTTACAACAGAAGTTAAAAGTGCAGAATCCAGGTTCCGGATCTTTTTCTGTTCTCTGCATACAAACCGGAAAAATTCTCCGTCGCAGATAAGACCTGTTTTTAAAACCTCTCCCATTCCACAGATAAATTCTCTTTCAGGAAGCGTCTTTAAAGTATTGAGATTCATATACACAAGGCGGGGCTGGCAAAAAGCGCCTACCATATTTTTGTACTGATCCATATCCACGCCTGTTTTTCCGCCTACGCTGCTGTCTACCTGCGCCAGAAGTGTTGTTGGTATCTGGATAAAATCAATGCCTCTTAAATAAGTAGCCGCAGCAAAGCCTGTGAGGTCTCCGGTCACACCGCCTCCGAGAGCGGAAAGGACACATTTTCTGTCAAACTCTCTTTCTATGAGAAAGGTATAAAGCTTTGATACCGTGTGAAGATTTTTATTTTCTTCCCCTGCCGGAAAGGAAAATACACATACCTCTTCAGCAGCTTTTTCCAACTCCTTTTTTACCTCTTCTGCATAAAGAGAGAAGGTGTTTCTGTCACATACAAGACAAATCCTTCGTCCGGTTAAATGTTCTTTCGAAAGCGCTTCGGAAAGTCCTTTAAAATCCTGTTCAAAATAAATGGGATAGTGAAACTCGTTGCCTCTTTTTACAAGTAATGCGTCCATAATCTGTCTCCTTATGAAGTGTAGCGTAACAATCGTACGCTGTATCTGCCTTTCTTTGTCTGTCCTGTGATCCCGTTATAGAGAAAACGTCCTTTTCCTCTTACGGAAATAATATCCCCTTCCTTTGGTTCATAACCGTTTGATGTGATCAGGCGTCCGTTTACAAATACAAGTCCCCCTTCTATAAAAGAGACCATACTGCTTCTGGAAGACTGAAATGCCAGAGAAATCAGGGAATCAAGGCGCACAGATGCACAGGTTCCGCTTACTGGCTCCATCTTGGGTTTCGGAAGCTCGGCGGGGTTTTCTATTTTTTCCACGATCACTTCTGTATGACGGATCCGGAAAAGATTTTCCAGGAAAAAATCTGTCATTTTGCTTAAACAAAACAGATACGCCTCTTTCTCCTCTGTAAGAATATCACCGACAACGCTTCTGTCCACGCCAAGATTTAAAATGGCTCCCAGATAATCTCTATGTGTAAGAGCCTCTGAAAATTTTGCCGCGCGTGGACGGATCCGTAGACAATCGATGGGATATTCCCAGGGATAAGCAAGAGCATCAGAATGAAATGCCACCATCTGACGCTCTGCATTGTCGTAGCCGCCAAAACTTTCCACGATCACACCAGATGAACGGAAATCCAGGCTGTTTACTATATTTCTTTCATTCAAATTAAGAAAATCCGAAAAAGTCACAATATCTCTCTGAAAAGAGATATTGGCTAATTCCCGGATTCTCTTAGTAAAAAACTCATTTTTATCCATTGGTATTAATATCCTGCCCTCACAGAAGGAACAGAGCCTCCGAGAATATTCTGAAGGTCGCCTGTAATATCTACATTATAAGGTCCAAGTACAAAGATGTAGCTGGAAACTTTCTGAAGACTTCCTCCCAGAGAATAACAGGCGCCGGAGGTAAAGTCAATGATTCTCTGAGCAAGCTCCATATCAATTCCTTCCAGATTTAAAATGACAGTGGAATTATCTACAAGTGTATCTGCAATCTCTCTCGTATCTTCCATAGAAGAAGGCTTGATCACACAGACTTCCATATTTGGTGCCTGTGTACCACGTTTACTGCTTCTCATAGGTGTGATCTTCGGAGAGGCAACCGGGCGGGAAGCACGTTCCTGTCTTGCCGGCGCTTTTGCAGCAGCCGTTTTTACACTTGCTCTGGAAGAAGCTTTCACCGGAACTTCCTCTTCCTCATCATCGTCCTCGTCAAGATAATCCATATCGTCCATGTCATCATCTGATTTTCTGGCAAATTTTTCAAAAAATTTCTTCTTCGGTCTTTCTTCTATTTCGTCATCAAGGAAATCGTCTTCTTCATCGTCCATCAGACTGTCATCTAAGTAATCGTCATCCTCGTCCATATTATCATTCAGCTTGATGGCATTCAAAAACTTACCTAAAACGTCCATTTTAATCTCCAATCTTTATTTCATAATTTTATCTAACTGCATAGTTTCTCTCTCCGAAGATACCTGTTCCAACACGTACCATCGTAGCGCCCTCCTGGACCGCAACCTGATAATCTCCAGTCATACCCATGCTCAGGACGCTCATAGTAATATTATTAATGTTTTTCTCTCTAATGTCAACACTTAATTTCCTTAATTTGTGAAAAACTTCTCTGTTTTCTTCCGGATTTTCCACAAATGGGGCGATTGTCATAAGTCCCTGAACCTGAACATGGGAATAATCAGATACTTTTTCCAGAAAAGGAAGAACTTCTTCCGGAGAAAGGCCATACTTACTCTCCTCCTGTGCAACATTGACTTCCACAAGTACAGGTACAACTACATTTTTCCTGGCTGCCTCCTGCTCAATGGTTTCTGCAAGTCGGAGAGAATCTACGGAATGTATCATGGCAACCTTATCCACAATGTATTTTACCTTATTTCTCTGGAGATGTCCGATCATATGCCACTGTACATCGTCCGGCATCTGCTCATATTTATCCATAATTTCCTGAACCTTATTTTCACCGAAAATCCTCTGCCCACAATCGTATGCTTCCATAAGCATGGATACCGGTTTTGTCTTGCTCACCGCGATCAAAGTAACTTCTTCACTCTCGCGCCCGGAGGCAGCACAGCTTCTTTCAATATTTTCTTTTACTTTTTTCAGATTTTCCTGTATCATCATATTCCTCCTCAGTTTATTAATAGAGAATATCCTCTTCTTTTATCTCTGACGCATCCCGGACAATGTGGTCGTATCTGGAAAGCCCGTAGGACGTTCCCTTTGAAACAATGGCATATTCTTCATTCTGATCAAGAACTTCAATTCTTCTGAATACGGCATACCCCTGATTGATGCAGTACGCACCCTCCAGAACGGCAGTTTCTCCTATAATATAGCGCTCCTGGGAGTCGGGATTGATCACGGCATCTCCCTCTTTAAATGCGTTTTTATCTACATAATATATATATGAAGGTTCTTTTTCTTCTGTTTCCTCTGAACCAAGAGAAGTAGCCTGCTCCTGTTCCACTCTTGCATAAACAGTAGGCGTTACAAAGGTTGTCACGTTATCTCCTGATTTATTTTTACCGGCTATGAAAAATCCCTCTTCTCCGCCTTTGCTGCTGGAAGCAAAAGCAGAAGGAATGGTATAAAATTCTTTTGTCACAACAGAGGATAAAGGAATTTTAAGACCTGTTACTGTATTCGTTACAAGCTCAATATCAAGAAAACGGTCGGAAGCATAACGTACAAGCCCTTTATTGAAATCGAGCTTTCCGTATTTTCCCCCTTCAATTTCTACAATGGAAAAATCTCCGCTCTGGGTCATTCCGTCTTTTAAAAATTTTACACGCATTACGGTTCGGTCTGCCAGGCGTGACGCCTGCTTTTCACTCAGGGGAATTAAAAGACTCCATCTTTCATCAGTGATCAGTGTGTAAATATCATCTCCTGCTTCCACTTTTTTCTGTGTTTTTAAATCGGTCTCATGATAGGAATTCTGGTCGAAATCTTCTGCTGTTATTGTATCGGCTGTCTTGCCCTCATATCCATCTTTGGAGTAAAGGACAATCCCGTCAGCCTGCGCTTTGCTGATCGTCTGATTGCCAAGAGTAACCGGTTCCATGCTTACAAGGTTTTCCTCTGAAATTTCTTCCTCTCCGTCACCGGAAGAGACAAGAGGCGCTGTTGACTCTCCTGTCACACCGGAATATTGGAGGATGCTTCCCTCAAGCTGATATTTAAAGCCGTAAGTATTATGAAACTGACTGGAAGAAAAGCCTTTGGAAAAACTCATCATATCGCTTCGGATCTGGTCAAGCTCCTCCTGATCCAGCTGGACGCCGCCTTCCGGGCTTTTCGATGTGCTTAAAGCGTATACCGCGCCGTTTGCATTTATCTTATTTCCCTCCCTGGCATAATAGTTTACGTATCCGCCGGATTCTGCCTGTACAACCGTCTCCTCTCTGATAGCGAGCCCTGTGTATGTCTCGTTTCTGGATAAAGGTCCTGATGTGACCTGATAAGATTCAATATGATCAGATGTCATATAAAGAAACGCACTGAAAATCATATATATAAAAAGTACGCCAAACATTGCAGTTGCAATATTGCGTCCGAATATTTTTTTCAATCTTGCAAAAAATCCCGGCGTTTTGCCGGAATGATTTTTTGTATCTGGCAAACAAATGCCTCCTTTTTGAATTTTCTTTCATCGCATTTTATAAGTATATCATTTTCTGCCGGCAAAAACAAGGAAAACAAAAGTTTCCATTTCACCGAATATCTGTTTGCTTTTTTCCTAAAAGTATGGTATGATAACAGTAATAAAAAAGAACATAAGAACTTACAGGAGGTACTCCCTATGGCATATGGCAAAATCACACAGAAACAGCTTGAGATTTTGAATTATTTAAAAAACGAGATCATTAACAGAGGCTTCCCGCCTTCTGTCCGTGAAATCTGCGACGCAGTCGGTTTAAAATCCACATCATCTGTTCATTCTCATCTGGAAACGCTTGAGAAAAACGGATATATCCGAAGAGACGCCACAAAACCGAGAGCGATTGAAATTATTGACGACAACTTCAATCTTGTCCGCCGTGAGGTGGTAAATGTTCCGCTTGTTGGCACCGTAGCAGCCGGACAGCCAATTCTTGCTGTGGAAAATATTGAGACTTACTTCCCTGTTCCGGCAGAATTTATGCCCAATGAGCAGAGTTTCATGCTGAAAGTCAAAGGAGAAAGTATGATCAACGCCGGTATTTTTGATGGAGATCAGGTTCTCGTAAAACAGCAGAATACAGCAGAAAACGGAGATATTGTGGTAGCGCTTGTAGAAGATTCCGCCACAGTAAAAACTTTCTACAAAGAAAAAGGTTATTACCGCCTCCAGCCGGAAAACGACAACATGGATCCTATCATTGTGACAGGAAATGTGGAAATTCTCGGCAAGGTATTCGGGGTATTCCGTTTTTATCAGTAAATCTTTCTCTTACAAAACAACATAAGGCGGTTTCCTGTTTAAGAAGCCGCCTTATCTTTTTATTCTGTTTATTTTTCTTCCAGAAACTCGGATACGTCCAGTTCCTTTCCATCTCTCCAGATTCGTTCCAGATCATAGAAAAGACGGTTTTCCTCATCAAATACATGAATGATCACATCACCGTAATCCATAAGAACCCAGGCGGAATTTTTTGTTCCCTCCACCTGTTTTGCTTCATATCCGGCACGGCCAAGCTGCTCATCCACATTGTCAACCATAGCCTGTACCTGGTTCTGATTGGAGCCGCTCGCGATAACAAAGTAATCTGCAATGACGGAAACTTCATGAATATCAATTACCTTAATGTCTTTTCCTTTTTTATCATCCAGAGCCTGACATGCCAGAGTTACCATTTCTCTTGATTTACTCATTTTATGCCTCCTTATTTCGTTTCATATGCAGTTCCCTATAATAAGAAAATGCTTCTTTTGTTATATTATCTACGTTCTGGGGATTTTCATCTAAATATTCCAGTGTATCTTTTAAAATTTCATACAGACATTCGTCAAGATCCTGAAAAGCCAGCCTGCGGATCTTATCCAGATTTGGCGCTTTATTACGCATCGGTTCAATATAATCCGCAATATATACAATTTTTTCCAGAAGACTCATCTCTCTGCGGCCCGTTGTATGATACGTGATGGCGGACAGAATTTCCTCATCTTCAATATCGTACTTTTTTCTGGCAATGTATGCTCCAAGTTTTGCATGAAGGAGCAAAGGATGTTCTTTCTCAAAATCAGTGACCGGAATCTTATGCTGGCTGCACAGCTTCAGTTTCTTTTTCGTGGGTATACATTTTGCACAGTCGTGAAGAAGACCGGCAGCCTGGGCATTTTCCAGATCATACCCGTGAACCATTGCGAGAGACGCGCAGGTATACATGACTCCAAGTGTATGGGCAAATCTGTTTTCGTCCAGATACTTTGCAAGCTTTTTCTCCATTTTTATGAAATCGTATTTTGCCATCTTTTGTAAATCCCCTTTTTTTCAATAAAATCAATTACCGGGTCCGGAACATAATAGCGGATACTTTTTCCCTCCTGTATCCAGGTACGAATCTCCTGACTGGATACGTCCACGTTCATGGTTTCCAACAGGAGAAACTCTCCCTGATATAGCTGAGAAGCCTTTTTCATTTCTTCCAGAAGCTTTTCAGCAGAAGCATGATTTCTGGAAGCGACTACCATAATACAGCATTGACAGATACGTTCCGGATTTTTCCAGGTATGAAGATTAAAAAGGGAATCTGCTCCGATAATAAAATAATAATCCGTATCCGGCTGTTCCCTTTTCAGAGTTTCCAGCGTATGGTAAGTGTAGGTGTACCCATCTTTCTCCATCTCCAAAAGAGACAGGGAAAAATGCGGGTTGCCGGAAATAGCGCGGCGCACCATCGACACCCGCTCCCTATCTGTCGCTCTGCCTTCCCTTTCTTTTTTGTGGGGAGGATTTCCGGAAGGCATAAACCATACCTCGTCCAGTCCAAGCTGTTCATATGCCTGCTCTCCCAGAATCAGATGTCCTACATGGATCGGGTCGAACGTACCGCCCATAATTCCTATTTTTTTTCTTTTTTTGCCCATTTCCGCCTCCTGAAATCAGGGAAGGACGATTTTTTTCTTCTCTTTTTTACCTTCTCGGTATAAGACAATTTTTTTTCCGATTACCTGTACCACCTGAGAATGTGTTCTTTCTGCCAGTACGGCAGCCATCTCTTTCGGATCTTCCAGACAGTTCTGAAGAACGCTGATCTTGATCAGCTCTCTTGCAGCAAGCGCTTCCTCAACAGAAGCGGTATTTTCCGGTGTCAGCCCGCTTTTTCCAAGCTGAAGGATAGGATCCATTGTCATTGCAAGGCTTTTTAAATAGGCTCTCTGCTTACTTGTCATTTTGTCCTCCTGTTATTTATAATAATCGAAATCAAATCCATACATACGAACGGTGTCGCCTTCCTGGATACCTGCTTTTTCAAGCTCTTCCAGGATACCGCCGTCCTTCAAAAACTTCTGGAAAAATGCAAATCCCTTTTCGGAATCCAGATTTGTATAGCCAAGCATTTTTTCGATTTTCGGTCCTTCCACAACAAAAATATGCTCGTCTTCTTCCAGATGCTCTACTGTGAATGGAAGGTTTTCTGTAATCAAAACGTCCTCCGGGAAAAATTCCTGTTCAAATACGATCGGTTCCCGTTCACAAGAATCAAGAAGCTCTTTCACATGGAAAAGAAGTTCGCGAACGCCCTGTCCGGTAACTGCAGAAATCGGATATACGGAAATCCCTTTTGGCTCAAACTCTGCTTTCAGCTTATCAATGGGGCTTTCTTCTACGTCTTCGAAAATGCAGTCAATTTTATTTGCTGCAATTACCTGGGGACGGGAAGCGATTTCCGGATTATAGGCTTCCAGCTCTTTGTTGATTTTATAAATATCCTCAATAGGGTCTCTTCCCTCTGTAGAAGCTGCGTCCACAATGTGGATCATCACTCTTGTACGCTCGATGTGACGGAGAAACTCGTATCCAAGTCCGACACCTTCAGAAGCCCCTTCAATAAGACCCGGTATATCGGCAATGACAAAACCGCCGTTTTCCGTGTCAACAACGCCAAGATTCGGGCTTAAAGTTGTAAAATGATAGTTGGCGATTTTTGGCTGCGCATTTGTGACACGGGAAAGGAAAGTAGATTTTCCAACATTTGGAAATCCTACAAGCCCCACGTCTGCAATTACTTTCAGTTCAAGAAGAACCTCGAGTTCCTGCGCCGGCTGTCCGGGCTGTGCGTACTTTGGTACCTGCATGGTAGCTGTTGCGTAATGCTGATTTCCCTTTCCGCCGCGGCCGCCTTTTAATACAACCTGGCGTCTGTTTTCTCCGGACATATCTGCGATTACTTTGCGTGATTCCGCTTCCATGATTACGGTTCCTTCCGGAACTTTCAGTACAATGCTTTTTCCGTCAGAACCGTGACAGCGGCGTTTTCCGCCTTCCTCACCGTCCTGTGCCTTATATTTTCTTTTATGACGGTAGTCGCCTAAGGTATTCTGCCCTTCATCTACTTCAAAAATAACGTCTCCGCCGCGACCGCCGTCTCCGCCGTCCGGACCGCCGTTTGGAACATATAATTCTCTTCGGAAACTTACATGTCCGTCTCCGCCTTTTCCGGAACGGATTAAAATTTTTGCTCTGTCTGCAAACATAATCTACCTCTGTTCTCTTTTATGAAAAGAGAGGCTCCAAACCATATAGATTTGAAGCCTCCCACTTAACCAAAATTACTCTGCATCTGTTACAACGATAGAAACCTGTTTCTTATCGCGTCCTTTTCTGGTGAATCTTACAACACCA
>OLRL01000074.1_pt1 | contig 91181 bp, 84 predicted proteins | sample 1643201 | NCBI WGS metagenome assembly OLRL01 (sample SAMEA3136649, study PRJEB25190) | human gut metagenome | biome: human gut; feature: human-associated habitat; material: faeces | place: Austria | collected 2013
AGATCAAAGGCAGTGACGAGGAAAAACTGATCCGCAAATACCGCTATAACGAACGAGGAAAACTGTTTACGATCGTTGACTTTACTGATTATAGAGATAAGAACGAAAGCTATGTGGCAAGGTTCTATGAGTATGATGCATTGGACCGTGTATCTTCTATGACCTATAAGAGTGGATCGACTGTTCTGGAAGCCTATACTTATTCTTACGATAAGAATAACAACATCGTGAAGAAGACCGAGAAGAACAGTACCGCCAAAGAGGAAAAAGACCATACCGATAAGACGACAGAATACACGTACAATGCACTGGGAAGACTGGTGAAGAGTGTTGCGACTGATCATAAGAAGAATGAGGAAAAGACCACCACGACTTACAGCTACGATTCCGCAGGAAACCGCACAAAGAAAGTCAAAGGTGAAGAGGAGACAGCGTACACCTACAATGGTCTGAACCAGCTCTTAAGGGTAAAAACAACGAAAGGCGATACCGTAAAGAATGACATTTCTTATGAGTATGACGTCAATGGAAACCAGATTAAAGAGACCGATAAGGAGACGGGAGACAGCGTAGAGAATACTTATGATGTAGAAAACCGCTTAAGTACTGCAACTGTAACGAAGAAGAGCGGTACATCCGGCAACGAGACGGTCAGCCTGACACAGGAAAACCTGTACAATGGAGACGGACAGCGCATCCAGAAGAAAGAAGCCGGAGAAGTGACGAACTACTTCTACGAGGACGGCATGGTATCCTACACAACCGGAGCAGACACCGGAGAGAAGCTGATTCAGAACCTGTCCGGGCTGGAAGACAATGTGATCTATGCAGAACGGAAAGTAACCGGAACAGCATCCGCTTACCAGGACTTAGAGTAGTGGCAGCAGTTATCTGTGATTCCATACAGGAAAAGAGTAAGATATTTGCTACAGCTAGAGGATATGGGGAGTTCAAAGGACAACGGGAATTTCCTGGTGGAAAGATAGAAGAAGGAGAAACGCCAGAGCAGGCGCTCAAACGTGAAATAAGGGAAGAATTAGATACAGATATCGAAGTGTATGATTTGATAGACACCATTGAATACGATTATCCGAACTTCCATCTTTCTATGGATTGTTTTTGGTGTGAGACAATAACCGGAGAGCTGGTACTGAAGGAAGCAGAAGCTGCTAAGTGGTTAAGGAAAGATGAGCTGGATTCAGTTCAATGGTTGCCAGCAGATTTGGCGTTGATTGAAAAAATAGGTATGAGAATGGAGGAAGGTGAATGACAGAAAAACAGTATAAAAAATTACTGATAGATACAATTCAGATAGAGGACAATGAAGATAAAGATAAAATTATCGAGTTGTTAAAAATTTCGACGATTTCTTTTCAGGAAGAATATGAGTTTACATATCATCTTCCGGATCACAGAAAAGAGCACATAATTATTAGTATTATTCCTGAAAAATTGCAAGAAATAAAAAAATATAAGGATTATATTGATAGTAAATGTAGAGAGATTTATCCGCCGAATGACGATTATGAGTATTGGGGCATCTTTTTTCGACCAGGTATTTTGAATACGGAATATGAAGATGTGAGCCAAGAAATTTTGTTTGAAGATATACAAAAAAGAATTGTAGAAGAAATTAGGGATGCAAAATTTTTGATCTGGATAGTGATGGCTTGGTTTACGAATCCGGTAATATACCACGAATTGCTAAAAAAGAAGCAGAAGGGGCTGGATATAAAAATTATTATTGATGATAACGAGGTAAATGATAGTGCTCCATTTAAATTGGAAGATGACTTTGAAACATATCGTGTGGATATAGAATCCAGATATAAAAATATTATGCATAGAAAGTTCTGTGTAATTGATTTGGATGTAGCAATGCATGGAACGTTTAATTTTACAAACGCAGCAAATTATAATAAAGAAAATTGGGACATAGATCATAATAGAGATACCGCGAGAAAATTTGCAGAGGAGTTTGTGAAAATGAGGAAAATAGCAAATTCAAAATTGGATTTTTAAGATAGATACCCCTTTGAAATTGAACTAGGAGTAAAATAATAGTTGAACACTTATGTGCGAAAGTGGTGCTACGCAGCATAAATACTGAATTTTATATTTTACTTTTGCCAAAAAGATAGGGTAATACCCCACAGAATACCAAATGCGGTATAGTTGCGCACATTTAATGCAGAATATAGTGTTTCTGCGGGGGATGAATTATAGTAAGGCAATGTTTACCGCTATATTTATAGTAAGCAGTTTTTGGGAGGAAGATACAGATATGAAAAAAGAATGTATAAATAACGCACGATGGTTTCTGATTTTTGATAAAATATTTGAAATTATTTGTTGTTTTTTGTTATAGTAACACTTTATGTGTCAATGAATTATATAACCGACATTACACTGGAAGAACAAATCTTCTTGTATGTTTTTATTGCAGCAGTGCTAAGTGTCATAGTGTGTGTTGGACGAATGCATGCGCGTATGATTTATCAAATTAAAATTGAGGATAATGAAATAATATGCTATTGCGGTTGCAAGACAAAAGGAAGAAAATTTGAAAAAGATAATTTAGAGAGTATAGTAGAGACATCGGATAAATACATATTAAAATTTTGCAATGGGAAAAAATTATGGGCAAATAAAAAATATTTCCGACCGGTAATAATAAAAGATAACAAAAGCCATAAAGGTATTTATTCAACAGATTTTGCAGGAGTGAAAGTTGAAAATAAAGAAACAAGGGGAATTATAAAATAATATTCTACTACGAGAGGCGGTGTCTTATGAATTATACAGGAATGATAGTATTTATTATATGTGTGCCATATATTATCCTGAGTATATTTGCAATGGTGCGTTATATAAAGAAAAAGGGAAAAGCCAGCCGGAAAGTCTGGGCAGTCTTTCTTGTGACTAATATTATTGCAGTTAATTTAATTATAAAAAGTATGTCTGGTTCTACGATGACATAAATCAGTGAAAATGCAGTTTCTGGAGAGCTGGGTACAGAAGTCGATATTCTGGAAAATGAAGGTACGGAGTTAGCGGCATTTGATGGAAAAAATCATTACTATCGTGAAGGTAAAAAAATATTTTCTCTGGAAGATAAGAAGCACATTGTTACTGTACCAAATGAGTGCCGTAATTTTTCCGTGTCTGAAAAATATGTATATTGTGCAGTAGCCGATGGCGTGCTGCAATATGGCAAAGAAGGGATTGATTTATCAACGGGAAAGATTTCACATAAAGTAATCAAAGACAAAGAGCAGGTGCTTGCAGTATCAGATAACTATTATTCGACATTTTATATATCTAAAAATTCTTCTATTTCGACCAAAATTAAGAAATTCTTTCGGACTTTTTAAGCTTTTCTGTAACAAAACAAGAGCAACAAACGTTATTATATATATAACATCATTTTATGCAAAGTGGGGAAAGATATGCAAAAGAGAAGAATATGAAAGTGTTGACAGAGATTTCGCCGGATGATGATGCCGAGTCAGCAGTAAAACATACCGTTCTGCATGTGGCGGCAGAGTGCACAAGCGAAGATATTGCAAAGTATCTGGTGAAGCACGGAGCGGATGTGAACAAGAAGGACGGTGATGGGAATACGGCATATGACATTGCGAAGAAAAATCAGTTTTTTTCAGATGTTGATTTTTTGAAGTAGGGTGTTTGGGGTGAACACAAAGGAGGTTGAATGAAGTAATGAAAGTAAAAAAGAAATGGATATGTATAATAGTTGGAATAATATTTATATTCTATTTGATTTTAATTATATTTTTTAATATTTTTCCTATTTATTTAAATTCTGCGGTTATGAAAAGTGATTATGCAGAATCAGTGAGTGATGATAAAGTGTGGAAAATATATTTAATTCCAGATTCATTAGGATTTGTGCGAGGCTACATAATTCCAAAAGAAAATCATATGCCAAAAGAGATTACAGTTTTAACAAAAGAATATGGTTCATTTGATAAAGCAACTACAAAAATGTATATAGCTGATGATTTAGAAACGCCAGCAGAAAAAAATATATTAAAAGGGGAAAAAGTATATGATTTTATAGAAGCGGAAAGCGGTGCGGAAGAAAAAACGGAAATACCTATTATCATCAAATGGACCAATAAATCAAATCAGCTAATAGAATCAAAAGCTACTATCAAATATGATAAGTGGAATGCATATGGATGGTTTACAACACTTAAAGTGAAACTGGGCCTAGACGTGTTTTAATGTATTAGTATAATGCAAATGAGACAGCAGGGTAATTTCTGAATATATGAAACTCATGATCCGAAAGAAGCAGACTAGAATAAAAAGATAAATAAATGGAATATATTCCGGATATGAATTGAAAAAAGACTTGCAATTGCAAGTCTTTTTAAAGTAGCGGGAACTGGATTTGAACCAGCGACACCACGGGTATGAACCGTGTGCTCTAGCCAACTGAGCTATTCCGCCATCTTTTATGGTATGGGGCCTACAGGGCTCGAACCTGTGACCCTCTGCTTGTAAGGCAGATGCTCTCCCAGCTGAGCTAAGATCCCATATAAATAGCGAGAGGGGGATTCGAACCCTCGACACCACGGGTATGAACCGTGTGCTCTAGCCAACTGAGCTATCTCGCCATTTTCTTTAAGATATGGAACCTATAGGGCTCGAACCTATGACCCTCTGCTTGTAAGGCAGATGCTCTCCCAGCTGAGCTATGATCCCATATTTACCCGGCTCTCTCAAACCGACTTCGTTATTATACAATCAAAAGTGAGGAAATGTCAACACTTTTTTTGCAAAAAATTGTAAGTATGTGATATAATATGCTCAGATGTGCGAAAAACAGCCGATTTATGCGAATTGTAAGAAGTTTTATAGAAGTTATAAAATCGGCAGACATTAATAAAACACAGGCAGGAGGACATGAAATGACAAAAGGTCGCGTATTTTTTCGAATTATTGTAGGGGGATATCTTGGATATCTGGGAATTGATCTGATAAAGAAGACGATGACAAACAGGCCGGAGAATGCAACGCTTTATCTGGTGCTTGGTGTGGCATTTGCTGTACTTGGAATCGTATGGTGTGCGAAGGCAGTCGTGATGGCAGTGAAGCATGAGTATGTGGAAAATGACGGAGAAGAGCTGGACTGCGAGGAATTATTAGAGAGCGATGTGGATGAAGACGGTAAACTGAACCGGGACAAGCTGTTAGGCAATACAGATACACAGAAGAGTGATGAACCGGTGGGAGCAGATCACAGTGAAACCAAAAAACAGGAAGAGAATACAGATCACAACAATGTTACAGAATAAGAAATATATTCTGGGAAAGGAAATAACAGTATGAGAGTTGGAATGGGATATGATGTTCATAAACTGACAGAGAACCGCAAACTGATTCTTGGAGGAGTAGAGATCCCTTATGAGAAGGGGCTTCTGGGACATTCGGATGCGGATGTGCTGCTGCATGCGATTATGGATGCACTTCTGGGAGCGGCAGCTCTTGGTGATATCGGAAAACATTTCCCGGATACAGATCCGGCATATAAAGGAGCGTCCAGTATTGAACTTCTGAAACATGTTGGAAAGCTGATCGACGAGAAATTATATGTCATCGGTAACATTGATGCAACAATTATTGCGCAGAGACCGAAGATGGCACCTCATATTGAGCAGATGCGTAAAAATGTGGCGGAAGCACTTCACATTGATGTAGATCAGGTAAATATTAAAGCAACTACAGAAGAAGGACTTGGATTTACCGGAACAGGTGAAGGAATCTCCTCACAGGCTATCGCATCACTGGATACGATTGCTAATTACAGTTACCAGGTCGGTCCACAGACTGGCGGCTGCGCAGGATGTGGTGGCTGCCCGAATGTGGGAAAGTAAAGGCGGGCAGGACAAGATGCAGGTATTATAGTTGAGTTGGGAAATTACTATATCATTATATGAAATATAAAGGACTGGAAGAAGAATGGAGATTCGTAAGTTAAGTCAGGAAGAGCATAACAAAGTGCGTCCATTGTATGAGGAAGTATTTACGGAGGACAGCAAAGGATTTGTGGATTATTATTTTTCGGAAAAAACGAGAGATAATGATATATATGTAGTGGAAGAAGATGGTGAGATCTGCGCAATGCTGCACCTGAATCCATATACGTTAATGGTAAATGGTGTGGAAAAACAGGCGCATTACATCGTTGCAGTAGCGACAAGAAAAGAGTATCGCGGACGTGGGTTTATGGCGGCGCTGTTGAGGCGGGCACTTCGGGATATGTATGCATCAGGAGAGAATTTTACATTCCTGATGCCGGCAGCAGAAGCAATCTATACACCACATGATTTCCGGACGGTTTATGAACAGGAACGCAGAGTATATAATTTAGCAGATGCGGCGAAGAAAGAAGCGGCAGGCATTTGTATTCGCCCGCTTACGGAAGAAGATTGCGATACACTTGCCGAGTGGGCAAATGAAAAGCTTGCGGCAGATAAAGATGTATATGTGAAACGTGACGGCGCATACTACCTAAGGTTAATGCGGGAATGTGACAGTGACGGTGGAAAACTGATGCTGTTTCAGAATGAAACGGGGATTGAGGATTGCAGGATCTGGTTCCCGGATGAGGATGAAGATGAGACCCCGAAGATTATGACAAGGATTGTTGATGTACGCCGGATGTTGATGTCGCTCAGATTGCAGGAACTGTTATGCGTATGTTTTACAGTAACCGATTCTGCCATTGAAGAGAATAACCGCACACTGGTGCTCACCGGAACAGAGATTTCCGGGGCAATGCTGATGGATGGCAAACCGGAAAATTCCGAAGGGGAGATCCCGATTGCGGCACTTACAAGCTTTGTATTTGGTGCAAAGACAGTAGAAGAACTTTGTGAGGAAGATGGCGTCCATATGACCGAAAGAATGAAAGAGGAAATGAAAAAAATCATCCCTCTTTCCCAAATATACTTAAATGAAGTTGTATAATGCTTAACCGGAAAATAAAAGAAAAGTACTTAAATCTGGTTTAATATATCAAGAAGACGTCGGTTATCGGCAGGATTCATGATACAGAAACGGAAAAATTCACCGGCTAATGATTCAAAAGAGGAGCAATCCCGGATCATGAGCCGGTTTTTGATTGCTTTTTCAAATACATCAAAGGAAGTAACGCCCTCTTTCAAAATCTCAACAAGAATAAAGTTTGCATAGGCTTTGTATGGTTTGAAGTTCGGATTTTTCTTGAGTTCATCAAACATGTATGTGCGTTCGGAACAGATCAGTTCGCGGGTTTTCTTATAATAATCAGTATCGGAAAACATGCGCTCACCGGCATATGCGGCAATACTGTTCAGACTCCATGGATTCTGGTAGAGAAGCAGATCTTTTAAGAAAGCCTCATTGCTTGTCATACCATATCCGAAACGAAGCCCCGGGGCGGCATAGAATTTGGAGACGCCGCGGATGATCATGAAATTATCGTATTTTGGAATAAGACTGACTGCGCTGACTGCTTCAATATCCGGTGCAAATTCTACATAAGTTTCATCGATCATAACAAAGATTCCGTATTCCCGGCAAGCTGCGAGGATACGTTCCATCTCACCTGTTGTGAGCGCAGAAGAAGTCGGGTTATTCGGATTGCAGATGATCGCAAGCTGATAGTCTGTTTTTAACGTCGTTATAAAGTCATCGATATCTAATTGGAAATCCTGTTCCTTTTTCAGATTATAAAAATCCATGGAACCACCATTTAAGGATAATTCTCTGGCATATTCAGAATAAGTAGGTCCAAGTACCAGCGCCTTTTTCGGGGTGCGTGTGGAAATGAGAAGCGAGATCAGCTCTGTCGATCCGTTTCCTATAACAATATGATCGGCAGATACACCGGTGTATTTGCTGATTGCTTTTTTCAGAGATCTATAATCACGGTCCGGGTAACGTGTGATCACATCCAGATGCGAAGCCAGATCTTTCTTTAACTGCTCGGACAATCCAAGCGGGTTTACATTTGCACCGAAAGAGACGATTTCTTCTTTCGGAATATGATAATAGGCTTCGATCTGCTCCAGATCGCTTCCGTGAAATTCAGGTTTTTTATCCATATCTATGTTCCTTTCCGGGGTTATCCTTAGATTTTATTCTAACAGCATTGCAATTACCAAACAAACAATGCTATAATTCATTATAGTATGTTTTTTACAAAAAGCAACGAAAGATGCAGGTGTAAGTCTTGAAAAATAAGATACAAAGATTTTCTAAAGGAGACTTCAGCGTAGAACAGCCGGAAGTTGTGTTCGAAGAGACGAATCTGGTCATGATTATCGGCGAGGGAGAAGTATATAGAGGAAGTTTCTTAATAAAAAGCAATAATGACAGAAAGATACGGGGAATATTATACCCGTCTTCTTTTCGTATCCATTTTAAAGATCAGGGATTTGACGGAGTCACATCCAGGATTGAATTTACTTATGATGGGAAGGGATTAAAACCGGGACATGTAGAACGCGGTAAGATCACGGTCGTATGTTCCGGAGGTGAATATGAGCTTGCTTTTACAGCGATCATCGAAAAGCCATATGTTATGACAACTTATGGTAAAGTACAGAGTACAGATGATTTCAGGAAGCTTGCAATCAAGGATTTCTCGGAAGCAGGAAGACTGTTCCGCTCCAGAGAATTTTACGAGATTGTCAAATATGAGAATGAGCGGACGTTTTATCTCTATGATAATATGCGAAAATGGTCGCTCGGCGAACAGGCAATGGAAGAGTTCCTTGTCGGTATTAAGCAGAAAGAATGTATTTTCCTGACGCTGCAGGGAGAAGGAATGCTCTTTGAAGATATCAAAGAACCGAATAAAGGAACGATTACGATCGTAAAGAACACATGGGGCTTCATGCCGATCCATATTGAGACAGAAGGAGCGTTTTTACGTGTTACCAAGCCGGATCTGACAACAGAAGATTTTGTCGGAAACAGTTATGAGATGGAATATCTGGTACGTCCGGAATATTTGCATGGCGGAAGAAACTATGGAACGATCCGGTTCATTACTCCGTATGAGGCATTGTCCTACGAGATTGAAGTATTACAGAATCAGGAATATGATGAGGAACATTATGTACCGGAACTGTTATATGCGCAGTCTTTAAAAGAATATATCGGTTATATGGCAGGACGTATCGAGCTGGATACATGGGTGGAGAATGCGATTGAAAATGTTGCCGCTATCCGCAGAATTAAGCCGATGAGTGAGATTTACCAGCTTCTGCAGGCACATGTTTATATTATTGGTAAGAAGTTTGAAGAAGCAAAATGGATTTTGGAGAATTATAACTATAACCGTTTCGCAATCGGAAAGGATCCGATCACAAACTGTTATTACCTGTTCCTGACGGCGCTGATCCGTGAGAATGACAGCCATATGGAGCGTGTACTGGATGAGATTGGCAAGACTTATATGCGCCATCAGGATTCCTGGCTGCTTCTCTATATGATTTTACAGATAGACGGAAGATACAAGAATCCATACAAGAGACTGGAAGTGCTGGAACAGCAGTTTGAGTTTGAAACACATGGTGTTATGTTCTATCTGGAAGCTTATTTGTGCTATCAGTCGAAGCCGACACTTCTGAAAAAGCTTGGCAAATTTGAATTACAGGTGTTGAATTTTGCAACCAAATATCGGCTGATGACGAAGGAACTGGCATTATATGTGGCGAATTTTGCAAGTCAGCATAAGTCCTACAGTGATTTGTTATTCCGCATTTTAGAGCGGATTTATAAGGTTTATAAAGATCCGATGATACTCAATACGATCTGTATTCTTCTGATCAAGGGAAATAAGAATCAGAAAAAATATTTTCACTGGTATCAGGAAGCAGTAGATTCCGAGCTTAAGATTGCCCAGTTATATGAGTATTATATGAATACTTTGGATCCATCCAGTGTAAACGGACCGCTTCCGAAGTCTGTTTTCCTGTATTTTATGCATGGAAATACACTCGGATACGAGAAGGCTGCATTTCTTTACGCCAATCTTCTGACTTATGAAGCAGACAGTGAAGAACTGTATGAAGGATACAAAGAGCAGATGAAGACATTTGCGATGGATCAGCTCAGAAAGCGACATATCACAGAATATCTTCGTATTTTATATAAGCATTTCTGTACTGAAGATATGGATTCCGAGCATATGGAAGCAATGCGCGATGTCTGCTACGCATATTCGATCTCAACGAAAGTGCCACATATGAACTGTGTGCTTGTCATTGAGAAGAATGGAGAAATCAGACAGCGTGTCCCATATACCGAAGATGAGCCGGTGATTGTCTATCTGTATGACAAAGAAGCAAGGATCATCTGGGAGTCGATAGAGGGACGTTATTATACGGATTCTATTCCATATGAGACAAAGCGTCTGTTCTATGAACCGAGATTTCTGGAAATCTGCAAGAAATATGGTGCATCTGTCGGCAAATGGAAAGACAGCGAGGAGAAAGAGACTCCGACTTTTGAAAATATTTATGTTAAAGGCTTAAGCTATTTTGAAGATAAAGATGTGTTCTGCATTTGCAGCAGAAGAATCCGGGAAGAGAATTACGAAGAAGATGATTTCCTGACGTATCTGTGTTTTGAGATGTTCCGCAGACATCAGTATGACAAAGCAACGCTGACTTATCTGGCAAATTATTACTGTGGTGCAACTGCAGATATGAAGCGGCTCTGGAAAGTGCTGCGGGAATATCAGGTTGCATCCGGCAAGATCAGTGAACGGATCATTACGCAGATGTTATTTTCAGAAGATATGTTTGATGAGGAAGCTATTTTTGAAGATTATTATCTGTCTGATAATGTATATTTTCGACTGAAACAGGCATACCTGACGTATGCGTCAAGAGAGTATGTAATAAATGGCAGAGATACGAAATCCAGTGTTTTTGAGATCATTGCTAACGAGTGTGAGAAGAAGGAAACGCTGCCGGATATCTGCAAGATTGCGCTACTTAAGTACTATGCCGGCAGAAAATATCCGGATGAACTGGAAGAAGTTCTGCACAGAGAACTTCGGAGACTGACGGAAAAGCAGCTGATCTTTCCGTTCTATATGAAGTACCGGGCGCAGTGGCTGACAGAGCTTCAGTTGTATGATCGTACTATGCTGGCATACCGTGCGGAGCCGGGACATAAGGTGAAGCTGTTTTACAAGATCCGCAAAGGTGGGAAAGAGACACTTGGATATAAGACGGAGAATCTGCTCCCGGCATATGAGAATATTTATGTAAAACAGTTCGTGTTGTATGAAGATGAAGAACTGCATTATTATTTCCAGGATACGATTGGAAATGAAATCACAACAACGGAGAAGAAAGTGCTGACGAATGCGCATACAGTGAAGACCGGCAAATACGGAAAACTGAATGCAATGCTTTCTATGTCCCCTGCGAACCAGAGAAAAGCGATCATGGATTTTGAAGAGGAAGAGAAGATGGCAGACAGTCTTTTTAGGATGTATGAATAACAGAGAGGAAGAAATAACGTGAGAAGAGGCAGTATTATTGGCTATGATCTGAATGAAAATACCTGTCAGATCAGTTATTACGATGAGAAAAGCGATGAACCGCAGACGTTTGAGTATGCACAGGGACAGTCGCTGATCCCTCTGAAATTAGGTTATATAAAAGAACAATGGGTATATGGAAAGGAAGCAGAACTGCTGGAACAGAAGAATCCGTCCTGCGTGGTGTCAGATCTGTTCGGCAAGGCAGTGCAGCGTAAGAAAGTGCGGATTGGAAGTAAAGTCCACGATGCAGTCTGGCTTCTGGCAAAATTCGTAGGACTTACACTGGAGGATTTTGAAGATATCCGGTTTATTACATTTTCTACGCCATATACGAATATTGATATGTCTAAGATGCTCAAAGGAATCGGCAGGCATCTTGGCGTAGACAAGGAGAATATTTACGTGCAGGATTACAAAGAAGGATTCTGCCACTATATGTTTTATCAGCCAAAAGAGCTGTGGCAGTATGAATCAGCGATGTTTTTCTGCGATGGACAGACGATCAGAGCGTATATGCTCCGGAGGATGAATGTGGCAAATGGTCAGAACCGTGATATGTTTGTGACGGTAGATGAAGTCGCAAGTGCGCAGATCCAGGAGATGGAAGCGATTTACCCTGTGCTGAATAGGGAAAAAGCGAAGAGCGCGGATGAAAGTTTCCGGCTGTTTATCCAGAATGTGTTTGAGAAAAAGGTCGTATCGTCTGTGTACCTGACCGGGGCGGCATTTGAAAATAAATGGTATCCGAATTCATTGAAAGTGCTCTGCAACGGAAGACGTGCATTCGTGGGTGATAATCTGTACAGTAAAGGTGCCTGCTACACTTCCATGCGAAAATATCGCAATTATAATGAAGGACCGGTATATCTGGATGACACACGCATGACAGAACAGATCAGTCTGCGTATGCGCATTGGTGGCAAAGAAGGATGGTATCCGGTCGTTGCTTGGGGAACACACTGGTATGAAGCAGATGGACAATGGGAGGTAATCCTGGAAGATACATCTGATATTGAGATTCATGTGGAGACTCTTGCCGGAGATGAACTCCAGGTAGAAAAAGTATCTCTGGATGGTCTGAAAGAGCGGAGAGATTATTCACTCCGCCTGCGGATCGAAGTGATGTTTCTGGATGAAAGAACCTGTAAGATGACATTCAAGGATGTCGGCTTTGGAGAATTTTTTGAAGCTTCGGATTTTCAGGTGGAAAAGGTTATACATTTAGGAGGAATCAATGGGCAGTTTAATTCTATGTCATAAAAAACATGCCAGACAACCATATGTGATTGCCAGAGGCCATATCAGGATCTATACATTAGAGGAGCTGTGTTATTTCATCTGTAATAATCTCTATCTGATCGACTATACACTGATCAACAGACAGCTGTGTGAGTGGATCAGGACGGAGCTGCAGATGTATGAACTTGCAGATGCGCTGCAGGAAGAGCTGGATAACCATTGCACGGAAGAAGATTTTATTCTTAAGATATTGCAGCAGTCAACAATGTATGCATCTTCGGAGATTATAAAGATACAGAGTATTCTGGAAAAGCTGCAGGATCAGAGAGAAGTGGAGAGATTCAAGCTGAAAGCGGACAGCCTGATGAAAAACGGAGAATACGCAGATGCGATTCTTGTTTACCGGACAATCATTGATGGTAAGCGGGATGATTCGGTAGGAAAGCCGTTTTATGCAAAAGTGTATGGTTGTCTGGGAAGTGCATACGGCAGACTTTTTTTGTATGAGGAAGCGGCACAGGCGTATGAAGAATCTTACAAACTGCAGGAGAACGAAGATGTGTTAAAAGCGTATCTTTACTGCAACTATCATGCGCTTCCGGAGGAAGAGTATACAAAGATGTTGTCAGGCAATTCCAGATATCTTGGTATTGATGCGGAATTAAAAGAAAAAAGAGCGGATATCCGTGCCGATATTGAGATTGGAGAAGAAGGAAAAGAAATTGAATACCGAAAGCGCCGATATCGTGGGATTGACAAGAAATAAAGAATATGATACTATAACAGAGCAATTTAGCGTGGTAAAGTAATCAATTGATGAATTGATAAAACAACGCAGTATGCAAAGCAGACATACCATGAATACAGGAGGATGAAGTTATGAAAAAAAGACTGGCAATGGTGCTTGCAGTGACGTTACTTGCAACGACAGTGTTCGTAGGCTGTGGAAGCAAGGATAATAGCTCTGACAAAAGTAGTAAGAAAGAATATACCGAGAAGAAGTCCGGTGACAAATTTACCGTAGGATTTGACCAGGATTTCCCACCGATGGGATTTGTTGGTGACGATGGCGAATATACAGGATTCGATCTGGAACTGGCACAGGAAGTGTGCAAGAGACAGGGATGGAAGTATGTCGCAAAACCAATCGCATGGGATTCGAAAGATGCAGAATTAAAATCCGGTGGAATTGACTGTATCTGGAACGGATTTACCATGGATGGAAGAGAAGATAAGTATACATGGTCCAAACCATATCTTAATAATGAACAGGTATTTGTAGTCAGAAAAGATTCTGGTATCAAATCCGAAAAAGATCTGGAAGGAAAAGTCGTAGACGTTCAGACAGATTCTTCTGCACAGGCTGCGTTAAAAGAAAAGGCAGATCTGTCTTCAACTTTTGGCAATCTGGAAGTTGTAGCAGATTATAATACAGGACTTATGAATCTGGAATCCGGATCCGCAGATGCAGTTGCTATGGATACAGTTGTAGCTGCTTACCAGATTGAGAAGAGAAAAGCTGATTTTACAATCCTGGATTATGAGATTGCAGCAGAGGAATACGGAGTAGGATTTGCCAAAGGAAATAAAGCAGTTCGTGATCAGGTAGAGAGCACATTGGAAGAGATGGCAAAAGACGGAACGATGGCTAAGATTTCCCAAAAGTGGTTTAAGAAAGATATTACGATCATTGGTAAATAATTAAAATAATTATAAAATAATCAAAAGGGGCTGTCTTTACAGACGGCCCATTTTTCTAGGAGAGGAGACATTCCTATGACAGTATCAATTATGTTATCGAAGCTGGGGGAAGGAATGGTAGTCACATTAATGCTTTTTGCAGTGACACTGTTGTTTTCATTACCGCTTGGGCTTCTGGTTTCGTTTGGACGTATGGCAAAAAATGTAGTTATCCGTACTATTTTTAAGGCATACATATCGATCATGCGTGGAACGCCGCTCATGTTACAGCTTATGGTAATTTATTTCGGCCCATATTATATATTCGGCATCACAAACAGTCCAAGCTGGAAGAACAGTGCAGTAGCAATCGGATTTGTGTTAAACTATGCGGCATATTTTGCCGAAATCTACAGAGGTGGCATTGAATCCATGCCGAAAGGACAGTATGAAGCTGCACAGATATTAGGATACAGCAAGGCACAGACATTTATGCGCATTATTCTTCCGCAGGTAATCAAGATCATCCTTCCATCTATTACGAATGAGACGATTACACTTGTGAAGGATACATCCCTTGCGTTTACAATCGGAATTATGGAGATGTTTACAATCTCTAAAGCACTGGCTGCATCACAGACGACGATGCTTCCATATGTATTTGCGGGAATTTTCTATTATGTATTTAACCTGATTGTGGCATTTTTGCTTGAGCTTCTGGAAAAGAAACTGAATTATTATAGATAGGAGGAGATGTCATGAGCTTATTGGAAATTAATCATATGAAAAAAAGTTTCGGAGAAGTGGAAGTTCTAAAAGACATTTCCATGAAAGTAGAAGAAGGAGAAGTGTTTGGTATTATTGGACCGTCCGGTTCGGGAAAATCCACACTGCTGCGTTGTGCAACGGGACTGGAGACACCGGATTCCGGCGAGATCCATTATAATGGTACATTCGGTCTTGTTTTCCAGAACTTTAATTTGTTCCCTCATTTTTCAGTTCTGAAAAATATTGTGGATGCGCCACTTCGTGTGCAGAAAAGAAACAAAGAAGAAGTATACAAAGAGGCACGGGAACTTCTTAAAAAGATGGGACTTGCTGATAAGGAAAACGCATATCCTTTCCAGCTGTCGGGAGGACAGCAGCAGCGTGTATCTATCGCAAGAGCACTTGCAATGAAACCGGATATTCTCTTCTTTGATGAACCTACATCAGCACTTGATCCAGAGCTGACAGGTGAGATATTGAAGGTTATCAAAGACCTTGCGGCAGAGCATATGACGATGGTGATTGTTACACATGAGATGAATTTTGCAAAGAATGTATCCAACCATATCATATTTATGGACGGCGGTGTGATCGCACTCCAGGGAACGCCGGAAGAAGTATTTGGTTCGGACAACGAGCGTATGAAAGAGTTCTTAGGAAAGTTTGCCGAAAATTAAATGTATTGATTTTCGGCAGACCTTGTATTATACTAATCGAGTAATGGAGTAAATTGAAAACGAATAAGGAGTCTTGCATTCATGGGTGAATTGGAAAAAATGACAACAGGTTTGAGCGAGGAATGCGGAGTGTTTGGAGCCTATGATATGGACGGAGGCGATGTTGCCCCATCTGTATATTATGGGCTTTTTGCGTTACAGCACAGAGGACAGGAAAGCTGCGGTATTGCTGTGACAGATACATATGGTGAACGCAAAGTGCATTCAAAAAAGGGACTGGGACTTGTAAATGAAGTGTTTGATGAAGAAGCGTTACAGACACTGCACGGTAATCTGGGCGTTGGACATGTCAGGTATTCAACAGCAGGAGGAACGAGAGCAGAGAATGCGATGCCGCTTGTACTGAAATATGTCAAAGGTACACTGGTAATTGCGCATAACGGTAATCTAACAAATGCGATCGAGCTGAGAAGAGAACTGGAGTATACCGGAGCTATTTTCCAGACGACGATTGATTCGGAAGTGATCGCTTATCATATTGCGCGTGAAAGACTGAATGTTTCCTGCGCAGAAGATGCAGTAAAAAATGCGATGAAGAAGATCAAAGGTGCCTATGCGCTGGTCGTGAGTTCACCGCGTAAACTGATCGGAGCGAGAGATCCATTTGGATTGAAACCACTGTGTATCGGTAAGAGAGACAATACATATTTTCTCGCATCAGAGAGTTGTGCAATTGCTGCTGTAGATGCAGAGTTTGTACGTGATGTGGAGCCGGGAGAGATCGTAACAATTACGAAGAATGGTATTACTTCTGATAAGTCTATGGCAATTTCGCCTGAGAAGCAGGCAAGATGTATTTTTGAATATATTTATTTCGCGCGTATGGACAGTACGATCGATAATGTGAATGTTTATCATGCACGTATCCTTGCCGGAAAGGCACTGGCAGAGTCCTATCCGGTAGAGGCAGATCTGGTTGTTGGTGTGCCGGATTCCGGTCTGGTGGCTGCAAAAGGCTATTCTGAACAGTCAGGAATCCCTTATGGAATGGCATTTCATAAGAACAGCTATGTCGGAAGAACATTTATTAAGCCGAAACAGAGCCAGAGAGAGAGTAGTGTAAAGATTAAGCTGAATGTAATTGAAGAAGTTGTAAAAGGCAAGAGAATTGTTATGGTAGATGATTCGATTGTTCGCGGAACAACAAGTGCGAATATTATTAAGATGTTGAAGAAAGCAGGGGCAAAAGAAGTGCATGTAAGAATCAGCTCGCCGCCGTTTTTGCATCCATGTTATTTCGGTACAGATGTTCCGTCAGATGATCAGCTCATTGCACATTCACATACGACAGAACAGATTCGGGAGATGATCGGAGCCGATTCTCTTGGATATATGGAAGTTGAGAAGTTGAAAGATATGGTTGGGGATTTAAGTTACTGTGATGCCTGTTTTACAGGCAATTATCCGATGAAAGTGCCGGGCAGAGATGTATCCCTTGCCTTTGAGTAGAAGATATAAATTATTTAAATATAATTCAGAATAAGGAGAAAAAACGATGACAAACGACAGATATCAGAGCCCACTTTCAGAAAGATATGCCAGCAAAGAGATGCAGTATATTTTCTCGCCGGACAAGAAGTTCCGCACATGGAGAAAACTGTGGATCGCACTTGCAGAGACAGAGAAAGAGCTGGGACTTCCAATCACCCAGGAACAGATTGATGAATTAAAAGCGCATGCAGAAGACATTAATTATGATGTCGCAAAGGAACGTGAAAAGGTAGTGCGTCATGACGTAATGTCTCATGTATATGCATATGGAAAACAGTGCCCGAAGGCAAAAGGAATCATTCATCTTGGAGCAACATCCTGTTATGTAGGAGATAATACAGATATTATCCTGATGTCCGAGGCACTGGATATTGTGAAGAAAAAACTGGTAAATGTAATTGCAGAACTTGCCAAATTTGCGGATGAGCATAAGAACCTGCCGACGCTTGCATTTACACATTTCCAGCCGGCGCAGCCGACAACGGTTGGAAAACGTGCAACTTTGTGGATGCAGGAATTTATGATGGACTTGGAAGATCTGGAGTATGTAAAAGGAAGCTTGAAGATGCTTGGCTCAAAGGGGACTACCGGTACACAGGCAAGTTTCCAGGAACTGTTTGATGGAGATCAGGAGACGATTGATAAGATCGATCCAATGATCGCACAGAAGATGGGATTTGAGGCATGTTATCCGGTTTCAGGACAGACTTACTCCAGAAAAGTAGATACAAGAGTAATTAATGTACTGGCAGGAATTGCTGCAAGTGCACACAAATTCAGCAATGACATCCGTCTGCTTCAGCACTTAAAAGAAGTAGAAGAACCATTTGAAAAGACACAGATCGGATCATCCGCAATGGCTTACAAGCGTAATCCGATGAGAAGCGAGAGAATTGCATCTTTATCCAGATATGTGATAGTAGATGCGCTGAATCCGGCAATCACATCTGCAACGCAGTGGTTTGAGAGAACGCTGGATGATTCCGCAAATAAACGTCTGAGTGTGCCGGAAGGATTCCTTGCAATTGATGGTATTCTGGATCTCTGCCTGAATGTTGTAGATGGACTGGTTGTATATCCGAAAGTAATCGAGAAACGTCTGATGTCAGAGCTTCCATTTATGGCAACAGAGAATATTATGATGGATGCTGTAAAAGCAGGCGGTGACCGTCAGGAGTTACATGAAAGAATCCGTGAGCTTTCTATGGAAGCAGGACGCAATGTAAAAGAAAAAGGGCTGGACAATAATCTTCTGGAACTGATTGCAGCAGATCCGGCATTCAATCTGAGTGTTGATGAACTGAAGAAGACAATGGATCCGTCCAAATATGTTGGACGCGCACCGGTTCAGGTAGACAATTATCTGAACAATGTTGTACGCCCAATGCTTGAAGAGAATAAAGAAATTCTTGGAATGACAGCGGAAATTAACGTGTAAAATATATGGAATATATAAAGAATATCTATAGATGAAACGAATAGATAGAAGTTACAAACGTGCAATAGTAATTGTGACGAAAAAATCTTTAATGATGAAAATAACTTGACAAAAAAACGGTGTAAGCGAACGAGTTTACGCCGTTTTTTGTATGTAAAATAATAAGCGCGATTGCACACAATGTATAAAATACACAAAAAAAATATAGAAGGTTTTGTACATATTGCGCTGTATATAGATAAGTGTTATGATAGGTGTAATGAATAAGTTCGTATAAATATACGGAAAATCTATACAAAGAAAAGGGGGATGTAACAATGAAAACATTAAACGATCTTGTTCTGACAATTCAGCACTATCTGTCTGATTATGTGTTGATCATCGCACTTCTCGGAGGTGGAATCTGGTTCACATTTAAGCTTGGTTTTATTCAAGTACGTGGATTTGGAGAAGGAATGCGCCGGACTTTTGGCGGCCTGTTCAGTAAAAAAGGCAATGCTGACAAAGATGGAATGTCATCATTCCAGGCACTGGCAACAGCAATTGCAGCTCAGGTAGGAACCGGTAATATCGCCGGAGCGGCGACCGCTCTTGCAATCGGAGGACCGGGAGCTATTTTTTGGATGTGGATTGCAGCATTCCTGGGAATGGCAACGATCTTTGGCGAGGCTGTACTTGCACAGAAGTATAAGCAGGTAGGATCTGACGGAGAGATCACAGGAGGACCTGTATATTATATCCGTGCAGCATTTAAAGGAACGTTTGGAAAAGTACTTGCCGGAATTTTTGCAGTATTGATTATCCTGGCGCTTGGATTTATGGGTAATGCAGTACAGTCCAATTCCATCGCAGCAGCCTTCCATACAGCATTTGGTGTGCCACAGGCAGCAGTTGGTGTTGTAGTTGCACTGATCGCGTTATTTGTATTCGTAGGTGGTATGCAGCGTATCGCAAAAGTAACAGAGACGCTCGTACCGATCATGGCAGCTTTCTATATTCTTGGTGCGCTGATTGTTATTATTTATAATTATAAGAATATTCCATATGCATTCCAGGCAATTGTCGTTGGAGCATTTAATCCGTCAGCAGTATCCGGTGGTGCTGTGGGTGCGACATTAAAACTTGCACTTACAAAAGGTGTTGCAAGAGGATTGTTCTCTAATGAGGCTGGTATGGGTTCTACCCCACATGCGCATGCAGTTGCAAAAGTAGATCATCCGGTCGAGCAGGGATTTGTTGCAATGATCGGTGTATTTATCGATACGTTTATCGTACTAAACCTGACAGCATTTGTAATTATTACAACGAAGTCTATTCCAAGTGGTAAGACAGGTGCAGAGTTAAGCCAGTATGCATTCTCTACATTGTATGGAAAAGGTGGAGATATCTTTATCGCGATTTGTATGTTCTTCTTCGCATTTTCAACAATTATTGGCTGGTATTTCTTTGGACAGGCAAATATTAAGTATCTGTTTGGACCAAAAGCTGTAAAAGTATATTCCGTATTAGTTGCTGTGTGCGTAGTGCTTGGATCACTTGCACAGGTAGATCTTGTATGGAATATGGCAGACTGCTTCAACTCCATGATGGTAATTCCGAACTTTATCGGTCTGATTGTTCTGAGTGGTACGATTAAGAAGTTGCATGATGATTACTATCAGAACTTTAAAAAGAATAAATAGATATTATCTATAAGTGGATGAAATGCAGGACAATCATAAATGTCGTTTTTTATAGACGTTTTTAATAAATATTATAAAATCAACTAATAAATATAACAAAAATCAGGAATGAAAATTGTGCATACTCACTAAAATAATATTAATTAGTATAATGGGTTGCAAAAAAAGTTACAATAAGTTATTATAGACACAGGCAATAAATAATATAAAAAATGTCTATGAAAATTGTGTAATGATTTTCTATGAAAAGAATATTCGTGGGATGATGTTTTCCAAGAGAGAGTTGAACGGATCAGCCGCCGAAGAGGCAAGCCGGACATACATGGTGGGTATGCAAAAAGGTGAAACTTTCAGGCAAAAGGACTGGAAAATGTACCACATTCTGAATCTTGTGCTGTGTGATAAAGCTTATCGATGATTTCAATTTATCAGGGCAAAAGACAGGAAGGACGCCGTAGATATAATGGTATATCTGGACGTCCTTTTTTATTTGGAATACCGATGACTTTTATTGTATTTATCGATTGCCGAGGCAACAGGCCGGAAAGGAGGATACGGTTCAGGATGAACAGGGGGAAATATATAGTCTTGACCAATAATCCACTGGTCTTCGATAAGCTTGAGAAGACGCACGAAGTAATATATCTGGAAACTACTTATGAAGGACTTCTCCGGGAAGTCAGAGACAGAATACATGACGGACATTTACTTCTGACGCATCCGTTATCCGGAAGCGTGAAGCCAAATGAGACACCATACAAATCGGTTTTGATTTCAGCTGGAAAGGAGGAAGTGGACAGAAGGTCGCTTACGATTATAGAAAATGCAATCGATGCATGCCATAAATTCCAAGATAAGACTGGACGATATGGAGAAAGCGTACTGGAAGATTTTCAGTTGATTGACTGGACTCTGCTGGAAAGCGGCCTGGCATCAGCAGATGCCTGGTAAGTCATTGAGTGAGGTTGTCGAGCGTTGCAGCTTAAACAATATAAATTTTTTTAAGGAGGGAACTTAAAGTGAGATTAGAAATGGGACACATTTACATCAAGGATATTCAGTTTGCATCTGAGTCAAAGATTGAAGACGGAATCCTTTATGTATCCGAAGAAGCCGTTAAGGCAGTAGCTCTTGAGGACGAAAAGATTAAGAGCGTATCATTTGACATTGCAAAACCGGGTGAGTCTGTAAGAATCACACCTGTTAAAGATGTTATCGAACCTAGAGTTAAAGTTGAAGGAAGAGGAGGAATCTTCCCGGGAGTTATCTCTAAAGTAGACACAGTTGGAGAAGGAAAGACTTACGCATTAAAAGGAATGGCTGTTGTTACAGCTGGTAAGATCGTGGGATTCCAGGAAGGTATCATTGATATGACAGGTCCTGGAGCAGATTACACACCATTCTCCAAGACATTAAACCTGGTTATGGTATGTGAGCCAATTGACAATATCAAACAGCATGAATACGAAAAAGCTGTTCGTTTCGCTGGATTCAGAGTTGCAACTTACATTGGTGAGTTAGCACGTGATTTGACACCGGATGAGACAAAAGTTTACGAGACATGCACAATCAAAGAAGGAATGGAAAAATATCCGGACCTGCCGAGAGTTGCATATGTACAGATGCTTCAGAGCCAGGGACTTCTTCATGACACATATGTATATGGTGTAGATGCTAAGAAAATCGTTCCTACAATTTTAAGCCCTACAGAGATCATGGACGGAGCAATTGTTTCCGGTAACTGTGTATCTGCATGTGATAAGAACCCTACATATGTTCATCTGAACAACCCGGTTGTACATGACTTATTTGAACAGCACGGGAAAACATTAAACTTTGTTTGCCAGATTATCACAAACGAGAACGTATATCTTGCTGATAAACAGCGTTCTTCTGACTGGACAGCAAAACTTTGCAAGATGTTAGACCTGGATGGAGTTATTGTATCTCAGGAAGGATTCGGTAACCCGGATACAGACCTTATCATGAATTGTAAGAAGATTGAAGCAGAAGGCGTTAAGACTGTAATCATCACAGACGAGTATGCCGGACGTGATGGAAAATCTCAGTCACTTGCTGATGCTGATCAGGCTGCTGATGCAGTAGTAACAGGCGGAAATGCAAACCAGGTAGTTATCCTGCCGAAACTTGACAAAGTAATTGGAACTCTTGACTATGTAACAAAGATTGCTGGTGCAAGTGAAGAGACACTGCGCGAGGACGGATCTCTTGAAGTTGAGCTTCAGGTTCTGACAGGCGCAACAAACGAAACTGGTTTCAATAAACTGAGTGCAAGATAAGGAATGGAGGATATAGAATAATGGCTAAATTAAAAGTTGTTCATTACATCAATCAGTTCTTTGCACAGATTGGTGGAGAAGAAAAAGCAGATTACCCGGTTGAACTGCGTGTTGGCGAAGTTGTTGGACCAGGTATGGCATTAACACAGAATTTTAAAGATGAAGCAGAGATCATCGCAACAATCGTATGTGGTGACTCTTATTTCAACGAGAATCTTGAAAAAGCAAAAGCAGAGATTCTTGAGATGGTTAAAGAACAGGCTCCGGACATCTTTATTGCAGGACCGGCTTTCAACGCTGGACGTTACGGAGTTGCCTGCGGTACTATTGCAGCAGCAGTTCAGGAAGAACTTGGTATTCCTTCCCTGACTGGTATGTATGTAGAGAACCCAGGTGCTGATATGTTTAAAAACCAGGTATACATGGTCTCTACAAAGAACAGTGCAGCAGGTATGAGAGACGCTGTTAAGAAGATGGCTCCTCTGGCTGTTAAACTTGGAAAAGGTGAGAAAATCGGTTCTTCTGCAGAAGAAGGATATATGCCGAACGGTATTCGTGTAAACTTCTTTGAAAAAGAAAGAGGATCTCAGAGAGCTGTTAAGATGCTCATTAAGAAACTGGCTGGAAAACCTTTCGAGACAGAGTTCCCAATGCCAGACTTCGACAGAGTTGATCCGAATCCGGCTGTAAAAGACCTTGCACATGCTAAGATCGCGTTAGTTACTTCCGGTGGTATCGTTCCGAAGGGAAATCCGGATCACATCGAAAGTTCAAGTGCTTCCCACTATGGTGAGTATGATATTACAGGTGTTACGGATCTGACAGAAGACACATATGAGACAGCTCATGGTGGATACGATCCAGTATACGCAAATGAAGACGCTGACCGTGTACTTCCTGTTGACGTTCTTCGTGATATGGAAAAAGAAGGAATTATCGGTGAGTTACATCACTTATTCTATACTACAACAGGAAATGGTACTGCTGTTGCATCTGCAAAAGCATTTGCTGATGAATTCTCCAAGAAACTGGTAGCTGATGGAGTAGATGCAGTAATCCTCACATCTACTTGAGGTACCTGTACACGTTGCGGTGCAACGATGGTAAAAGAAATTGAGAGAGCAGGAATTCCGGTAGTACATATCTGTACAGTAACACCAATTTCCATGACAGTTGGTGCTAACAGAATCGTTCCGGCTATCGCAATCCCTCATCCACTTGGAAATCCGGCATTGGATAAAGATGAGGAAAAAGAACTTCGTCGTAAGATCGTAGAGAAAGCTCTGAAAGCTCTTACAACAGAGGTTGACGGACAGACTATTTTCGAGTAGAGTATGAGAATACTATTAATGAAAAGGAGACGTAACAGACATGGATAAGATTTATGATGTTATCGTTCTTGGTGCAGGACCTGCCGGATTAGCGGCAGGACTGTATGCAGGAAGAAGTCGTCTTTCTGTACTGATTCTTGAAAAAGGACAGGACGGAGGACAGATTGCAATCACAGATGAGATCGAGAACTATCCGGGACAGATCGTAGAAGGTGAGTCCGGACCGTCCCTGATCGCAAGAATGACAGAACAGGCAGCTAAATTCGGAGCTGAGCGTGTATCTGACACAATTACAGAAGTATCTCTTGAGGGAGATGTAAAAGTGTTAAAGAGCTCAAAAGCAGAATACAAAGCAAGACATGTCATCCTCGCTACAGGAGCTCATGCAAGACCAATCGGATGCAAAGGGGAAGCAGAGTTCACAGGAAAAGGTGTTTCTTACTGTGCAACATGCGATGCAAACTTCTTTGAGGATTTCGAGGTATATGTAGTTGGTGGAGGAGACTCTGCAGTAGAAGAAGCTATGTATCTGACAAAATTTGCAAGAAAAGTTACAATCATTCACAGACGTGACGAACTTCGTGCTGCAAAATCCATTCAGGAAAAGGCTTTCAAGAACCCAAAACTGCACTTTATGTGGGATACAGTTGTAGAAGAAGTCGGTGGAGATGATATTCTCCAGTGGATGAAAGTGAAAAATGTGAAAACTGGTGAAGTTACAACAGTGGAAGCAGATGAAGAAGACGGAATGTTTGGTGTGTTCGGATTTATCGGAACAGTACCGAATACAAAACCGTTTGAAGGAATTATCGACATGGATGAGCGTGGATACATCAAGACAGATGAAGACATGCATACAAACATCCCAGGTGTATATGCAGCAGGTGATGTTCGCGTGAAGAGCCTGAGACAGGTAGTAACTGCAGCAGCTGACGGAGCAATCGCAGCCGTTCAGGTTGAGAGAAGTATGTCAGATTATTTCTAAAAACTTTTTAATTCGTCAAATTTTGTACTTAATAAGGAGAGATAAGCAATGTTAGAAGTAGATAAGAAAACATTTGAAGAAGAAGTATTAAAAGCAGAAGGATATGTATTTGTAGACTTTTTCGGTGATGGATGTGTTCCATGCCAGGCTCTGATGCCAAAAGTACATGAATATGCAGATACATATGGTGACAAGATGAAATTCACATGCCTGAATACAACAAAGGCACGTCGTCTTGCAATCTCTCAGAAAATCTTAGGTCTGCCGGTTATGGCAATTTACAAAGACGGAGAGAAAGTAGAAGAGCTGGTAAAAGATGATTGTACACCAGAGTCTATCGAAGAGTTGATTAAGAAATACATCTAATCTGGATGTTGTTTCTATAATCATAGATATTTGATCAAGTTGTTAGTATACAATACAAGAAAGGAGAAAGAGTAATTATGGCTATTTTAGAAGGCAAAAAAGCAATAATTATCGGAGACCGTGATGGAATTCCGGGACCGGCTATAGCAGAATGCGTAAAAACAGCTGGTGCTGAAGTAATTTTCTCATCAACGGAATGTTTCGTCTGAACAAGCGCAGGCGCAATGGATCTGGAAAACCAGAAGAGAGTAAAAGAGTTCGCAGAGGAGTATGGTGCAGAGAACTTAGTAGTAGTTCTTGGTGCAGCAGAAGGCGAAGCTGCAGGTCTTGCAGCTGAGACTGTAATGTTAGGCGATCCTACTTTCGCAGGTCCATTGACAGGAGTCCAGCTTGGACTTACGACTTATCACGTATGTGAGCCAGAGATCAAAAAGGAATTTGACGAAGCAGTTTATGATGAACAGGTAAGCATGATGGAAATGGTTCTTGACGTAGACGACATCGTAGATGAGATGAATGCTATCAGAGAGCAGGCAGCAGAAAACTAATCATTTTTTGTTAAAGATCATGTTGTGTTTAGAGGGCGAACCCGGTGCGATCCCCGCATAAGGGGAGCCCTCTTTTTGTCTTGATTGTATACGACAAAGGAAAAGTTTACGTAAAAGGAAAGGTGGAAAACCAATGAACAGTGTAATTAAGGGAGCAAGCTATGTATTAGCACACACTCCAGATATGGTTTTATATAATGGAACAACTCAGACAACAGAAAGAATCGTTAACCCGGAATCAGAGTATCTGAAAGAGGTACCGAAGCACTTACGTTCTTATGAGGATGTTGTAGCTTACTGGCCGAACCAGACATACATCGGAAATGCTCATCCGGATCAGTTAGCTGAGATTGAGTTCCCATACTTCGACAAGAAGATGGAAGGCGCAGAGCGTTATGGAAAATATGGTGAGATCATGCCGGAAGAAGAGTTCCTTCTTTTAGTTCAGGCTTGTGATATGTTTGAAGTAGTAAGACTGGAGAAAGCATTCGTAGCAGCACACAAAGATGCATTTGCAGCTGACCCGGTTATCACTGAAGATATTGTAGCTCTGTTACATGAAGGTGTAGAGATCGATGAGATCGAAGCACTGATTAAAGACGATCACGCAGAGCCTCTTTACTTCGAAGACAAATTAGTTGGATGTGTAAAACCAGCTCATGATATCGATGTAAACTTATCTTCTCACGTTATGCATGAAAACTTAATGAGTAAAGCATCTAGTGTTTTAGCACTGCTTTACGGAGTTAAAAATGCAGGAATTGAAAAATCTGACGTAGAGTATGTTATCGATTGTGCTGAGGAAGCATGTGGAGATATGAACCAGAGAGGTGGAGGAAACTTCGCTAAAGCAGCAGCTGAGATTGCCGGACTGTCTAACGCTACAGGATCTGACGCAAGAGGATTCTGTGCAGCACCGACACACGCACTGATCGAAGCAGCAGCACTCGTTAAATCCGGAGCATACAAATGCGTAGCTGTCACAGCAGGTGGATGTACAGCTAAATTAGGAATGAACGGAAAAGACCATGTGAAAAAAGAACTTCCGATCTTAGAGGACTGCCTGGGCGGATTCTGTGTGATCATCGCAGAGAACGACGGAGTAAACCCGGAGATCGACCTGAACATGTTAGGACGCCACACAGTAGGAACCGGATCTGCACCGCAGAACGTAATCGGAAGCCTGGTAGCTGATCCGCTTGATAGAGCAGGAATGAAGATCACAGATATCGATAAATTCTCACCGGAGATGCAGAACCCGGATATCACAAAACCGGCAGGAGCAGGAGATGTACCGCTTGCAAACTATAAGATGATCGCTGCTCTGGCAGTAAAGAGAGGCGAGCTTGACAGAAAAGAGCTGGCAGCATTTACAAAAGATCACGGACTGACCGGATGGGCACCGACACAGGGACATATCCCTTCAGGAGTACCATTTGTAGGATTTGCACGTGAAGATATCTTAGAAGGAAAGATCAAAAATGCCATGATCATCGGAAAAGGAAGTCTGTTCCTTGGACGTATGACAAACTTATTCGATGGAGTATCTTTCGTAATTCACGGAAATACAGCAGCTGAAGAAGAAGCAGCATCCGGAGTATCAGAGGAAGAAGTAAAAGGCTTAATCGCAAAAGCAATGAAAGATTTTGCAGCGACCCTGATGGCAGAATAAGGGGGTACATTATAATGGCAGATAAAATTGAAAAAATGATTGCAGAGACCTTCCTTGAGATGGCGCAGGGACTGGAAACAGGAAGCTTTGGTAAAAGACCGAAGATCGCGCTTACAGGAATGGGATCTGAGCATGGCGAAGAGAATGCAATGGAAGCAGCGCTCATGGCTGCAAAAGAAGGGATTGATGTCTATTACATCGGATCTCTGGAAGCAGAAGGCGTTACAACCGTCAAAGTGGCAGATGATGAGGAAGGCCACAAAAAGATGGAAGAAATGCTGGCAAACAAGGAAGTAGACGGAGCAGTCACCATGCATTTCCCATTCCCGATCGGAGTATCCACAGTCGGACGTGCGATCACACCATCCAAGGGAAAAGAAATGTTCGTGGCAAATACAACCGGAACATCCAGTGCAGACCGTATCGAAGGAATGATCAAGAATACGATTTACGGAATCATTGCAGCAAAAGCATGTGGAAAAGTAAATCCTACAGTTGGAATCCTGAATGTAGACGGTGCACGCCAGACAGAAAAAGCATTAAAAGAATTAAAAGAAAACGGATATGACATTACATTTGCAGAGTCAGCAAGAGCAGACGGTGGCTGTGTCATGAGAGGAAATGACGTACTGCAGGGAACTCCGGATATCATGGTAACAGATTCCCTTACAGGAAATATCCTGATTAAGATGCTGTCTTCATACACAACGGGAGGAAGCTATGAGGCAACAGGTTACGGATATGGACCTGGAATCGGAGAAGGATATGACCAGTTAGTCATGATCGTATCCAGAGCAAGTGGAGCACCGCTTATCGCAGGAGCAATCCGCTATGCAGCGCAGCTTGTAAGAAGCAAAGTATTTGATATTGCAAAAGCAGAGTTTGCAGCAGCAAACAAAGCTGGATTAAAAGCGATTCTTGAAGCAAGAAAGGCAGCGAACAAACCGGCAGCGGCTGAAGAAGATGTAAAAGAGCCACCGAAGGAGATCGTTACAAGCCAGATCGCAGGAATCGAAGTTATGGATCTTGAGGATGCAGTTAAAGTCCTGTGGAAACTCAATATTTATGCAGAGAGCGGAATGGGATGTACCGGACCGATCATCCGTGTATCGGATGCAAATCTTGCAAAAGCTGAAGAAGAATTAAAGAAAGCCGGATATATTAATTAGTCTGATGATAAAAAAGTCATAGTCTGACCGGGTGGCGTTTTGACAATGTGTCAAGACGCCACTTTCTTTTATTTGTGAGTCAATTTATAATGAACTTATAAGAGAAAGAACCGGAAAGGCTGGTGGCATTATGGAACTCGTATTAAAGAAATTAAATCAGGGATTGGAAGTGGAAGGAATATGTGCATTCCGCAGTAAGATGACAACAAGAAATACTGTGACCGGAATATTTGTTCTGGTAAGTCTGGCACTCTTATATCTGGGCGTGACAACCTGGAAGGGAAAAGGAGAAGGATTGCCGGATGGGGCCGCCATGCACCAGGCGGTGATAGAAGAAACACATACAGGACCGGCAGGAGCGAACCTATTTGCAGGAACAGCAGGAGCGAACCTATTTGCAGGAACAGCAGGAGCGAAAGTTAATTTTAAAGATATGTCTGAACATAGAAAAGCAGCTATGGGAATGACAGTGTCTGGAAAGACAGATGTAAAATCAGCACTTAAAACAAAAGCATCAGTTGCAAAATCGACCGCTGCAAAAGTACCAGTTGCGAGATCATCAGTTGCGAGATCAGCAACCAGAGTTTCAAAGCCTGCTATGAAAAAGTCTGTGAAGAGATCGTATGCAGCAACAGTTAGCGAATCTGAAAATGAGACAAAGGCGGCAACTGTCAAAGAATCTGTGAAGACGGCTCTTTCGGATTCTTCGGTGGCAGAAGATACAAAGAAAAAGCTGGAGACGGAAGTTCCATGGAGTGTGACACTTGATGCTAACGGTGGTATTCCGGCAATTCGTGAGTATTCTTTTGCAGAAAAGACATTTTCAGAAAAGGATTTTGAAGTACCGACAAGACTTGGAAAAGTATTTACCGGATGGTATGAAGATGTAGGATGTACAAAGCCATTTTCAGGAGTAATAGATGTGAAAAATATCCGTTTGTATGCCGGCTGGAAAGAATTTGATGGATTTGTATGTGATGTAAATGGTTACGTAACAGCATGTACCAATGCAGATACGATGCTGAGAGACGGATTTCTTGTGCTTCCAACATCTGCTTCATGCACAGGAATTGCGGCAAGTGCATTTGATGGAGTGGAAGATCGGATCATGGAAGTATATATTCCGGCGAACATTCATTATATCGCAGAAGGAATTTTTGACAGACTTCCAAATCTTCTTTATATAGAAGCAGCGTCCGGAAATCCTTATTATTACAGTGAAGAAGGTGTATTGTACAGAACAAATGGAGAAATTGTTGCAACACCGCGAGGTTGATATTTGGAAAATGTGGTGATATAATGTGTTGGATTAGGTACATAGGAGCTACGCATGAGAATTCAACAAGTAAAAGACAACAAAATCCAATATCTTGATTTATTACAGTTTGCGGATCCGAAGGAAGAAGCTTTGGAAAAAGAACTGGATACAATGGATCTGTTTCTGTTAAAGGAAGACGGAGTGATCAAAACGATCTGTGCTGTCAGATTCCGGAAAAACCGGAAGTGCGAGATTTTGAGCATTGTAACCATGGAAGAAGCGCGTGGATGTGGCTACGGTAAATATATGGTTCATTATATTTGTGAGCATTACAGTGACCGGTGTGACGAATTGTATGTGGGAATCGGAAATTGCAGAAAACTGCTTGGCTTTTTTGAAAAATGTGGATTTTCTAATTCTCATATTTTAGCAGGATATTTTCTGAAAAAATACAAAGAACCTGTTTATGATGATGGTATTCCGCTTACAGATATGGTATATTTTAAGAAGCGGCTGGAAGCAGAGATTGATATAAAAAAAGTCGTGGATGTGGCACTGGAAGCAGGAAGGATCCTTTTGAAGAATGGTGGCGAGATCTTCCGTGTAGAAGAGACGATGACGCGGATATGCAACCGTTTTCATATTGATCAGGTAGATATATTTACTCTGAGTCATGCCATCTTTGTTACGGCGAAGAGCGGAGAAGAGGAAGTGTACACAAAGGTGAAGAATGTACCTTTATCGGGAACACATCTGGGGATTGTTGCGGAAGTAAATTCGCTTTCCAGAGCGATATCAGCCGGGAGGATGTCACTGGAAGAGGCGCAGAAACGATTAAAAGAGATCGACAAAATTGAGCCGATACATCCGGGTGTACAGATCATAGGTGCCGGATTTGCAAGTGGATGTCTTGGATATCTTCTTGGAGCGACGGCGAGAGAAAGCGTTGTTGCGTTCTTTATTGGCTGTATCCTCTATTGCTGGGTACTGTTGGCGAGAAGATATCATATGTCTAAGATTATCAGTAATATTGCAGGTGGCGTGATCATTACCGGGCTGGCGCTTGCAGCGAGAGAGGTGTCATGGCTTGCACCGGTGCAGTTAAATGGTATGATCATTGGTGCGCTTATGCCTTTGGTTCCGGGAATGGCATTTGTCAATTCAATCCGCGAGATTGCAGACAGTGATTTTCTGTCGGGAACAGTCAGAATGATTGATACATTATTAGTATTTGTGTATATTGCGATCGGCGTCGGACTGACTCTTAGCATTTATCACACGTTAGGAGGAATTGTCGGATGATAGTAGAACTGATTGCCAATGGAGTCTGTGCATTTGCAGGAGCGGTTGCGTTTGCAGTATTATTTAGTGTACCGAGACATTTTTACATCGGATGTGGAATTACAGGTGCAGCAGGCTGGTGTGTGTATTTGATACTGGAAGAATATGCAGGACTTTCGGCTGCAATTGCTTCTTTTTGTGGTACACTGGTAGTGGTATTATTATCACGTATGCTGACCGTGCGGATGAAATGCCCAATCACGATATTCCTTGTATCCGGAGTGATTCCGATGGTGCCGGGTGCCGGGATTTATTATACAACTTATTATCTGGTTATGAATCAGTTGGGAATGGCAGCATCAAAAGGCCTGGAAGCAGTCAAGGTTTCGTTTGGAATAGTCCTTGGAATTGCCATTGTATTATCCATTCCGAGAGATGTGTTCCAGAAAGGCTACTGGAAGCAGCTGAAATATCACAGAAAAAAGAAAAATATTTTAAATTAATATATAGTTAGGAGATAAGAATCATGAGTAAAGTAAGAACAAGGTTTGCCCCAAGTCCGACAGGAAGAATGCATGTCGGGAATTTAAGAACAGCATTGTATGCATATCTGATTGCAAAACATGAGGATGGAGATTTTATTCTCCGTATTGAAGATACGGATCAGGAGCGTTTCGTTGACGGAGCGCTGGAGATCATCTACCATACACTGGAAGAGACAGGACTCGTTCATGATGAAGGCCCGGACAAAGATGGTGGAGTTGGACCATATGTACAGAGCGAGAGAAACAAATCCGGACTGTATCTGAAATATGCCAAACAGCTGATTGAGCAGGGAGATGCTTATTATTGTTTCTGCGATAAGGAACGTCTGGAATCACTGAAAAGCAAAGTAGACGGAGAGGGAAGTGCAGAGATTGTTGTCTATGATAAACATTGCCTGGGACTGAGCAAAGAAGAAGTACAGGCAAATCTGGATGCAGGTAAGCCTTACGTTATCCGTTTTAATATGCCGACAGAAGGAACAACAACTTTCAAAGATGACATTTATGGAGATATTACGGTTCCGAATAATGAGCTGGAGGATCTGATCCTTATCAAATCTGACGGATATCCGACTTACAATTTTGCGAATGTTATTGATGACCATCTGATGGGAATTACACACGTTGTACGTGGAAATGAATATTTATCTTCTGCACCGAAGTACAACAAGATCTATGAAGCATTTGGATGGGAGATCCCGACTTATGTGCACTGTCCGCTGATCACAGACGAGACACATAAGAAACTGAGTAAGAGATGCGGACATTCTTCTTATGAAGATTTGATCGATCAGGGATTTGTGAAAGAAGCAGTTGTAAATTATGTTGCACTTCTTGGATGGTGCCCATCTGATAATCGGGAGATTTTCTCACTGGAAGAACTTGTGAAAGCATTTGACTACCGTCATATGAGCAAGTCTCCGGCTGTATTTGATATTGTGAAATTAAAATGGATGAACGGAGAATATCTGAAAGCCATGGACGAAGACAAATTCTTTGAAATGGCAAAACCGTATATTCAGGAAGTTATTACAAAAGATTATGATTTGAAGAAAATTGCCGGATTAGTTAAGACAAGAATTGAGATTTTCCCGGATATCAAGGATCAGATTGATTTCTTTGAAGAACTTCCGGAATATGACACAGCAATGTACTGTCATAAGAAGATGAAAACAAACGAAGAAAATTCTCTGGAAGTATTAAAAGAAGTACTTCCGCTCCTGGAAGAGCAGTATGATTTCAGCAATGATGCTTTATTTGCTCTTCTGAAGAAATATGTTGATGAAAAAGGTGTCAAGACTGGTTTCGTTATGTGGCCGATCCGTACTGCGGTATCCGGAAAACAGAGCACACCTGGCGGTGCTACAGAGATTATGGAGATTCTTGGCAAAGAAGAATCTGTAGCCAGAATTAAAAAAGGTATTGAATTATTAAGCAAATAGAGGTATATATGCAATTAAATCATGCTCAGAAAGAGGCGGTCGCCCATAAGGAAGGACCTTGTATGGTTCTTGCCGGTCCCGGTTCAGGGAAAACTCTTACCATTGCAAAAAGAATTGAATATCTGATTATGAATTATAAGGTAAGACCAGAAGAAATTCTGGTCCTTACCTTTACAAAGTATGCGGCAAAGTCAATGAAACAGCGGTTTGCCAAAGTTATGAAACAGCAGGCGTCTGCGGTGACATTTGGAACATTTCACGGTGTTTATTACGGGATTTTAAAGTGGGCTTACAAACTTACTTCCGCGAATCTTCTGACGGAAGAAGAACGAAAAAATCTGCTTACAGGGATCGTTTCGAAGACGGACTGGGGTGAGGATGAAGAGTTGCTCCGGGAAGAAGATTTTCTTAAGAATCTGTCGGAGGAGATTGGAAATGTGAAGAATCACCGCTACAATATAGAAACATATGAAGCAAAGCAATATGGCGAAAATCGTTTTCGGGATATTTATACTGCTTATGAGAAGGAAAAGAAGCGTCTTCATAAGCTGGATTTTGAAGATATGCTGCTGGAGTGCAGCCTCCTGTTTGAGAGCAGACCGGATATACTGGCAAAATGGCAAAAACGTTTCCCGCATATTCTGGTGGATGAATTTCAGGATATTAACCGGGTACAGTATGATGTCCTGCGGATGCTGGCGGGCGAAAACGCCAATCTGTTTGTAGTGGGGGATGATGACCAGTCTATTTACGGATTCCGCGGAGCGAGTCCGGGAATTATGCAGCAGTTTATGAAAGATTATCCGCAGGCAAAGCAAATCCTGCTGGATGTGAATTACCGTTCAACAGCACATATTGTGAATGGAGCACTGCGTGTGATCACAAATAATAAAAATCGTTTTTTGAAGAAAATCAAGGCAGAACAGAAAGCAGATCTGACAGTTCATGTACAGGAAGTGAGAGATCCGTTTGAAGAAAGCAGGTATATTCTGGACCGGATAAGGGAAACTTTAAAAAGTGGGATACAGTATGAAGAAATTGCGGTTTTATACCGCACTGCTGCTGAGGCAAGAGTGATGGCGGAAACATTGATGGAGCATCAGATACCGTTTCAGATGAAAGAACATTTATATAATATATATGAACATTTTATCGGACAGGATATCAAAAGCTATCTGCACCTGGCAGAAGGAATTGTCACAAGGAAAGACCTTTTAAGGATTTCAAACCGCCCGAACCGCTACATCAGCCGGGACAGCATGCGCAGTGACAGGGCAGATTATGAAAGTCTGAGGAAATATTACCAGAATAAAAAATGGATGCAGGATCGCATTGATCAACTGGAATGGGATATGAAGATGATTGCAGGAAAAAGTCCGTATGCAGTGATCCAGTATATACGAAAAAGAGTCGGTTATGATGCATTTCTGAAAGAATATGCCGCTTATCGCAGACTGTGTACAGAAGAACTGTTTGAGGTGCTCGATGAGATTCAGGAGAGAGCAAAAGCGTATGCGACAATTCCAGAGTGGTTTGCGCACATTGAACAATATGAAGAAAATTTATGGGAAAACAGCAGAAAAACGCAAAAAGAAGGCATTTGTATGCTGACAATGCACGGGGCGAAAGGATTGGAATATGATACCGTATTTATCCTTGGCGCAAATGAGGGCAGCATGCCATACAGGCGGGCTGTCATGCAGGATGAGACGGAAGAGGAGAGGCGCTTGTTCTATGTGGCGATGACACGGGCAAAACGCCAGCTTGTCATCAGTTATGTAAAAGAAAAAAACGGAAAAGACTGCAGTCCTTCCCGTTTTGTAAAAGAGCTCTTCTTATAATTCTTCAAATTCCTGCTCATCCATCCACTCGTCAAATGCATCGGCAGCGATGTCGTATTCGTCATCGTCTTCGATATTGCCAAGTGTCGGCTCGCCGTCTACTTCTTCGTAGCGGTAGAGATAAACATCACCGTCGTCACTCTCACCTTCTTCATTCAGAGGAAGCAGCGCAATATACTCTCTTCCGTTTGCTGAATATGTAGTTAAAACTGCGCAGTCAATCTCTTCATCGTCTTCCATTGTAAGAGTTACTGTGATCTGCTCTTCATCTGTGTTCATATTCTGTTCACTCATAATATAATTCTCCTTTTTCTAAGATAACTTAACTCTATCAAAGGAACAGGCAAAAAGCAAGGATGTAGTAGCCAAATTAAGAAAAATGTTGTAAAATAAATCTGCGTGTACATAAGGAGGAAAACAGCATGTTAAGAAAAAAAATATCACTGCTTCTGGCAGTCCTGTTAGTCTGCATGTTAGGAATGACTGCATGCAAAAAAGATGTAGGAACACCGGAAGATAATGCAACAGCCGAAGAAGATACAGACGAAAATGCAGATCAGGAAAAGTACTTAATCGGATTTTCCGTGATCGATATGGAGAACCCGTATTTTATTACATTGGAAAGTGCGACGAGAGAAGTTGTGGAAGCAGATGATTCTACTCTGATCACAAAAGATCCAGGCGGGAATGCGGACAAACAGGCAAAGCAGATTGATGAGATGATCAAGGATGGTATCAATGCCATTATTTTAAGCCCGGTAGACTGGGAGAAGATCACACCATCTCTTAAGAAACTTAAGGATGCCGGTGTGAAGATCATTAATGTAGATACGCAGGTAAAAGAGATGTCCTATGTGGATGCCTATGTAGGCTCTGATAATAAGAATGCAGGATATATCTGCGGAGAAGATCTGATCAAAAAGAGTCCGGACGGAGGAACCGTTGCAATTCTGGAATGCCCGACACAGAATTCCATGAATGAACGTATCACCGGATTTGAAGAGGCGATCTCCAAAGCAGAAAAAGGGTTTGAAGTAGTAGACAGAGCAGATACAAAAGGAAAATTTAACAAAGCATTGAAGGCAGCAGAGAAGATGTTGAAGAAATACCCGAATCTGACTGCGATCATGTGTGGCAATGACCAGCTTGCGGTTGCGGCAAAGACAGCAGTGAATGTTGTCGGTAATGATAAAGTACTGATTTACGGTGTGGATGGGTCACCGGATATTAAGAAAGAATTAAAGAAAAGAGAGAACCAGATTGTAGGAACAGCAGCACAGTCACCGATTAATATAGGAAAGAAAGCTGCAGAGACAGCAGACAATATTCTGGATGGAAACGATTATGAGAAGGAAGTCTATGAAGAAGTCTTTATGATCAATAAAGATAATGTAGATATGTACGGCACAGATGGTTGGCAATAGAGTACAGAAAGGGAAAAAGGACACAAAGAATGAAGAATACACAAGGGCAGCAGTTACCGATGGGGGTTACGGTACAGGAAGATGGAGTCAGTTTTTCCGTTGCAGCGAAGAAGGGGAAGGCATGTTGCCTTCTCCTGTATCATGCAGGGGAAAAAGAACCATGTGCCAGATATCCGATGCGGCAAAGTGAAGGTGCGGTATATACAGTAAAGGTGACGGATATCCAGTCAGGTGCATATGCCTATGAGTATCTGATGGATGAAGAAGTTGTGACTGATCCGTACACAAAAGCATTTACAAAAGAGAATAAGAGTCAGGTCCTGATCCCAGAATATGACTGGGAGGATGACAGATATCCGGCTTATGCATATAAGGATGTTATTGCGTACAGCCTTCATGTGCGTGGATTTACACAGGATAGTTATTCAAAGGTTGCACACAGAGGAACCTTTGAAGGCGTCATAGAAAAGCTTCCTTATCTGAAAGACCTGGGGATCAATCAGATTCAGTGTATGCCGGTTTATTCATTTCTGGAAGGAAAAAGAAAGCCAAATTACTGGGGATATGGACCTGGGTATTTCTTTGCACCGAAGAACAGCTATTCTGCTATATTTGACGGTGTGCGTTCGTTGAAAAACATGGTGAAAGCATGTCATGCAGCGGAGATGGAAGTCGTGCTGGAAATGCCCTTTTGTCCGGAGACGCCGATCTATCAGGTGCTGGACTGCCTGCGCTATTACAGGCAGGAATATCATATAGACGGATATATCCTGAATCCGGCAGCAGTATCAACCAGAGCAGCGTATGAAGATCCGTATTTACAGGACTGCAAGCTGATGGTACATCATACGGAATTTCAGAATGTGATGCGCCGGTTCTTAAAAGGAGACGAGGGTATGGTGGAAGCAGTGACTTACTGGCTACGTCACCTGTCGGAGAAAGAAGGAAGCTTCAATTATATTGCGTCACATAATGGCTTCACGCTTATGGATCTTGTATCCTATGAAGGAAAACACAATGAAGCGAATGGAGAAAATAACCAGGATGGGCCGGATTATAATTACAGCTGGAACTGCGGAGCAGAAGGCCCATCAAGGAAGAAAGCGGTTGTAAACTTAAGGAGAGGACAGCTGTATAATGCGCTGTTTCTTGTATTTCTGGCACAGGGGACACCGTGTCTGCTGGCGGGGGATGAGTTTGGCAATTCACAGAAAGGAAATAACAATGTCTATTGTCAGGACAATCCAACAGGCTGGGTAAATTGGAAAAAACTGACGACGCATCAGGAACTGCATGATTTCGTGCGGGATCTGATCGCATTCCGCAAACGTTATAAAGTATTTCATCCGGCGCAGGAGATGAGCGGAACAGATACGACTAGATGCGGAGTTCCGGATGTATCCTACCACGGAGAATATGCATGGAGAATAGAGAAGGAAGTCGCAAGCAGACAGCTGGGCGTATATTACAGTGGAACATCGCTTGAAGCAGAGGACTGCTATGTCGCTTATAATATGCACTGGATCCGTCATACATTTGCTCTGCCATCTCTTCCGAAAAATAAAAAATGGTATCTTGCCGCTTCCACAAAAGACGGTATAAAAGCTGAAATGATCTGTTTGGGTGGACAGAAATCTATCGAAATTGAAGAAAGAACAATAGTTGTCCTGGTTGCAAAATAAGAAAACAGGGATACTCTCTTGAAAGTTATTGAAAAAAAGTGCATAATAAACATAAAGTATGTGAAAGAAATGACAAAGAATAAATGAAGAGGAATGGAGATATAAGTATGAAGGCGTTAAAACATCTGCAAACGATCAATCACCACAAACTATTGGTTATGAAACATTGTTTTAAAGTTGGATTATATAAGCAGGGGCTGCTTCATGATCTGTCCAAATATTCTCCGACAGAATTTCTGGTCGGCTGTAAGTATTATCAGGGAACAAGAAGTCCGAATAATGCAGAACGTGAAGCAACCGGATATTCTACAGCGTGGCTGCATCACAAAGGTCGTAATAAGCATCATTATGAATACTGGATTGATTACAGTATAGTTCCGGGAGAGGGGATTGTAGGACAGAAGATGCCGGTAAAGTATGTGTATGAGATGTTTATGGACCGGATCGCAGCATCCAAAACTTATCTGGGTGATAAGTATACAGACAAAGAGCCGCTTCAGTATTATGAGAAAGGTGCGGCGAAGCTTGGCAAGATGATCCATCCGGAGACAGCGGCACTTATACATAAGCTTTTGAAGATGTTGGCAGAAAAAGGTGAGCGTGCAACATTCAAGTATGTAAGAGAGCAGGTCAGAGAATTGAAACGCCAGCATATGATATAGGAAAATGTCACGATTGAAAAAAGATTTAAAAAAATTAAAAAAGTTTAAAAAATATGTTGACATTTGGGTTGGGTTATAGTATTATAATCTACGGACAGAGCGAGAGAGATAAAAAATAAGCTCAACGTCCTATGCGGAAGTGTCGGAACTGGCAGACGAGCAAGACTAAGGATCTTGTAAGCATTGCGCTTGTGTGGGTTCAAGTCCCATCTTCCGCATTTTTTATTTGTGGTGGGAATCCTTGATTTTTTCAAGGGTTCCCGCTCTTTTTTTGAATAGGATTGTTTTAATGGTTCCTGTGATTCCCGCCTTAATTTAGAGTTGCTGTTCATTGACGGACAAAATCTAATTTTTTATAATAAAAGTAATATAGCATTGAAATATGTTGTTGTAAATATGCGGGAAGAGTCAAGGAGGGTACTGTTATGACGATCAGAGAGCAGCTCGAAGAGCGTGAATTAGAATATTTAAGTTCTTATGCAGCGAAAAGTATTGCATCACGGGGAAGAAAAAGACCGGAACCACAGTGTGATCTCAGACCGGTATTTCAAAGAGACAGAGACCGAATCTTACATTGTAAAGCATTCCGCAGGTTAAAACAGAAGACGCAGGTCTTTCTTTATCCGAAGGGGGATCATTACCGGACAAGACTTACACATACATTGGAAGTATCGCAGAATGCAAGAACAATCGCGAAAGCGTTGAGACTGAACGAAGATCTGGTGGAGGCAATCGCATTGGGACATGATCTGGGGCATACACCGTTCGGACACGCAGGGGAACGTGCGCTTGCCAGTGTCAGTCCATCTGGATTCAGTCATAATATACAGAGTGTGCGTGTAGTAGAATATCTGGAAAAACAGGGACAGGGACTGAATCTGACCTGGGAAGTAGTTGATGGGATTGAAAATCATAAGACTAGTGGAAATCCGCATACGCTGGAAGGACAGATCGTGAGATTGTCGGATAAAATTGCGTACGTCAATCACGATATTGATGATGCGATCCGTGGAGGAATCCTGAGGATAGAAGATATTCCGAAGTGTTATACGGATATTCTCGGAATGACGACAAGAGAAAGGCTGAATACGATGGTGCATGATGTGATCATATCCAGTATGGATCGTGATAAGATCGTGATGTCACCGGAGATCCAGGATGCGATGAGCGGACTCAGAGAATTTTTGTTTGAACGTGTTTATACAAATCAGGATGCAAAAGGTGAGGAAGGAAAAGCCATTCATATGATCACCAGTCTGTATCAGTATTATATGGAACATCTGGAGGCAATGCCAGAAGAATTTCTGACTATTCTGGAAGAACGAGGTGAGCCGGAAGAAATGATCGTGTGTGATTATATTGCCGGAATGACGGATAACTATGCCGTAAAGAAGTTTCAGGAATATTTTATCCCAGAATCTTGGAAATATTAAAAGGAAATCAAAGTTCTTTGTTGAACATTTAGTATGAGGGTATTTTTAAGACAAAGAAAAAGGGCGGAGTATATGTATTATTCTGATGAGATTATAGAGGAAGTCAGATCCCGCAATGACATTGTGGATGTGATTTCCAGCTATGTGAAATTACAAAAAAAGGGCAGCTCTTATTTCGGTCTGTGTCCTTTTCACAATGAGAAGTCTCCATCATTTTCAGTAAGCCGCGGGAAGCAGATGTATTATTGCTTTGGCTGTGGTGCAGGTGGGAATGTATTTACATTTTTGATGGAGTATGAAAATTATACTTTTCAGGAAGCACTGAAATATCTGGCTGACAAGGCCGGGGTAGAACTTCCGGAAATGGAATATTCTGCACAGGCGAAGGAGAGAGCTGATCTGAAGGCAATTCTGCTTGAGATCAATAAGATCGCAGCACAGTATTTTTATGTACAGCTTAAGAGTTCAAAAGGAGAAGCCGGACTTTCTTATTTAAAGAGGCGGGAACTGTCGGATGATACGATTAAGGCTTTTGGGCTGGGATATTCCAATAAGTATAGCGACGATTTGTACCGTTACCTGAAAGAAAGAGGATATAAGGACGAGATGATTGCGAAGGCTGGTTTGATCAGTATTGATGAGCGGCATGGTGCGCATGACAAGTTCTGGAATCGTGTGATGTTCCCAATCATGGATGTGAACAGCCGTGTGATTGGATTTGGCGGTCGCGTGATGGGAGATGCGAAACCAAAATATCTGAACTCTCCGGAGACACTGATTTTTGACAAGAGCAGGAACTTGTACGGATTGAACCGTGCAAGAAGCACAAGAAAGCCATATTTTCTTCTGTGCGAAGGGTATATGGATGTGATTTCGTTGCATCAGGCAGGATTTACCAATGCGGTCGCATCTTTAGGAACTGCATTGACACCGGGACATGCTTCACTGATCAAGCGTTACGTGAAGGAAGTATATCTGACTTACGACAGTGATGAGGCAGGGACGAAAGCAGCACTGCGCGCAATCCCGATTCTTAAGGATGTAGGGATTACGGCAAAGATTATCCGTATGGAACCTTACAAAGATCCGGATGAATTTATCAAGAATCTCGGAGCGGAAGCTTTTGAAGAACGGATTGGCAGAGCAAGGAATGGATTCATGTTCAGCCTGGAAGTTCTGGAGCGGGATTATGATATGCATTCACCGGAAGGAAAGACTGATTTTATGCGGGAAGTTGCAAGACGGCTTGGAGAGTTTGAAGAAGAGATTGAGCGCAATAATTACATAGAAGCTGTTGCGCAGGCATATCACGTGGGATATGAAGAGCTTCGCAAATTAGTTGTGAAGACTGCCGTACAGCAGGGACTGGCAAAGCCGGTTTCCAGACCGAAACAGACACGAAAAGAGAAGAAAGAAGATGGGAATATTACGTCCCAGAAGGTGCTTCTGACGTGGCTGATCGAAGATGAGAATATATTTTCACAGATCTGTAAATACATTTCACCGGAAGATTTTACCGGCGATATATATCGGACAGTTGCTTCTATATTGTATGAACAATATGAGAAACAGCAGGTGAATCCGGCACAGATTATGAATCATTTTACGGATGAGGAAGAACATCGCGAAGTTGCGAGTCTGTTCCACACGAAAATCAAGGAACTGACAACTCTTGGGGAGCAGGAGAAAGCATTGAAAGAAACAATCATCCGTGTGAAGAACCACAGCATTGAAGAGGCAGCAAGGAATCTTGCGCCGACAGATATTGCAGGACTGCAGCGTCTGATGGAAGCAAAACGTCAGCTGCAGGACCTTGAGAAACTGCATATTTCCATTAATTAGGGATAAAATATAAACAAGCAATGAGAGGATGGCATTACATGGACGAACACATGGCAAAATTTGAAGAGAGATTAAAAGAACTGGTGAAGCTTGGAAAGAAGAAAAAAGGGATTCTTGAGATTCAGGAAATCAATGACTTCTTCCATGATATCGATCTGGATTCTGAACAGATGGAGAAAGTATTTGAATATCTGGAAGGACAGAATATCGATGTGCTTCGTATCAGCTCCGATGATGATGATATTGATGATTCGGATATTGTAATCTCAGACGAGGATGAAGTAGATGTTGAGAAGATTGACCTGTCTGTTCCGGATGGAGTCAGCATTGAAGATCCGGTCAGAATGTATCTGAAAGAGATCGGTAAAGTTCCGCTTCTGACAGCGGAAGAAGAAGTAGATCTTGCAAAACGTATGGCAGAAGGCGATGAGAGCGCCAAGAAGAGACTGGCAGAAGCGAACCTTAGACTTGTTGTCAGCATTGCAAAGAGATATGTTGGACGAGGCATGTTGTTTCTTGACCTTATTCAGGAAGGTAACTTAGGTCTGATCAAAGCAGTAGAGAAATTCGATTATCATAAAGGATTTAAGTTTAGTACGTATGCAACATGGTGGATCCGTCAGGCGATTACAAGAGCAATTGCCGATCAGGCAAGAACGATCCGTATTCCAGTGCATATGGTAGAGACGATCAACAAATTGATCCGTGTTTCCAGACAGTTATTGCAGGATTTAGGACGTGAACCTACGCCGGAAGAGATCGCTGCTGAGCTGGACATGCCGGTAGACAGAGTGCGTGAGATCCTTAAGATTTCCCAGGAACCGGTGTCACTGGAAACTCCGATCGGTGAAGAGGAGGACAGTCATCTTGGTGACTTTATTCAGGATGATAATGTACCGGTGCCGGCAGAGGCAGCAGCACAGACTCTTCTGAAAGAACAGCTGGATGAAGTACTGGACACGCTGACAGAGAGAGAACAGAAAGTATTGCGACTGCGTTTTGGTATGAATGACGGACGTGCACGTACACTGGAAGAAGTTGGTAAGGAATTTGACGTTACGCGTGAGCGTATCAGACAGATTGAAGCAAAAGCACTTCGTAAGCTTCGTCATCCGAGCCGCAGCAGAAAATTAAGAGATTATTTAGACTAAGAAAGAGGCGCCTATGGAACTATCAAAAAGACTGTACGCAGTTGCAGCTCTTGTGACAGAGGGCGCCTCTGTTGCAGATGTTGGAACTGACCATGGCTATATCCCGATTTATCTGATACAGGAGAAGATCGCATCACGGGTAATCGCTATGGATATTAATAAAGGACCGCTTGAGCGGGCGAGAATACATATTGAAGAACAGGGACTGTCGGATCGGATTGAGACAAGATTATCGGATGGTACACAGGCACTTGTTCCGGGAGAAGCAGATACGCTTATCACCGCTGGAATGGGTGGTGGACTTGTGATCCATATTCTGGAAGAGGGTAAAGATGTGATCAATCAGATGAAAACCTGTATTTTACAGCCACAGTCAGAGATTGACAAAGTACGACGGTATCTTACGCAGGAACATTTTTTGATCGTCGATGAGGATATGGTGGAAGAAGATGGCAAATACTATCCGATTCTCAAAGTGGAGCATGGAGAGTCGGAAACCTATGAAGAGTATGAATTCTATTATGGAAAGAAATTACTTGAAAAAAAGCATCCGGTGCTAAGGGATTTTCTGTTGCGGGAATGTGCGATCCAGGAGAAGATTTTGAAGCAGTTAAATAAACAGGCAGACAGTACAAGTATTCGGGTGAGGAAAGCAGAGCTTGCAGAAGAGATGCTAAGAACAAAAGAAGCACTGGAACGAATCACGGATGTGCATAATGCAGAATAATCTGCAAGTATTATAGCCGGAGATATCTGATTAACAGCATATTATAATAGAAAATAAATGAGCAACCCGGAAACGGGAATACAGGAAACAGAGGTGAATAGTATGCTCTGTAAAGAGATCATGGAAAAAATAGAAAATGTATATCCAAAGGATGCGGCGCTCTCCTGGGATAATGTCGGACTTCTTGCCGGAAGAGACGATAAAGAAGTCCGTAAAATCTACGTTGCGCTGGATGCGACAGATGAAGTGGTGGAGGATGTGATCTGTCAGAAAGCAGATATGCTTGTAACACATCATCCGTTGATTTTTGGCGGTATGAAACAGATCAACAACCGGGATTTTATCGGCAGACGTCTGTTACAGCTGCTCGGTAATGATATTTCTTATTATGCAATGCATACAAATTACGATGTATGCAGGATGGCTGAGCTTGCAGGCAATCTTCTGGGGCTCAATGATACAGAAGTACTGGATGTTACCGGAATGCGCATACAGCCGGAAACAGGTGAGGAGTATCCGGAAGGCATTGGTGAGATTGGCAGCTGGCAGAAACCGGTAACTTTAAAAGAATGCTGTGATAAAGTAAAGAAAGCATATGGGGTTCCGCAAGTGAAAGTATTTGGTGATCTTGCTCAACAGGTATCGCGGATCGCTCTCTGTCCGGGTTCCGGAAAAAGCGTGATCACACAGTCGCTGGCAAAAAAAGCGGATGTGTTGATTACCGGAGATATCGGTCATCACGAGGGGATTGATGCAGTTGCACAGGAACTTGCAATCATTGATGCAGGACATTATGGTGTGGAACACATTTTTATAGAAGATATGAAGAATTATCTGCAGGAAGCGTTTCCGCAGACAGCGGTTATAAGTGCTGCCATCCATCATCCGTTTACGGTGGTATAGGAATGGCAGATATTGCACAGACATTTTCGGACAGATGCAAAGAAAGGATGATGTGAAATGTATCAGGTAAAAATCCATGACGAGATCAGACAGTATGAAGCCGGAACAACCTATCTGGAGATCGCAAAAGAATATCAGAAAGAATATTCCCATGATATCGTACTTGTCACGGTTGATGGTAAATTACAGGAACTTCACAAGAAAGTAAACAGAGACTGTACACTTAACTTTGAGACAACAGCATGTGACAGTGGGCACAAAACATACAAAAGAAGCATGAGCCTTTTGCTTGTCAAAGCAATTTATGATGTGGCAGAACACGAGAATGTTGATAAAGTCCGGATCCACTATTCCGTCAGTAAGGGATATTATTGTACAATTGAAGGCAATGTTGTACTGGATCAGCAGTTCCTGGATCAGGTAGAAGCACGGATGCATCAGATGGTAGAGGCAGATCTTCCAATCAATAAGAAATCTGTAAATACCGATGATGCGATTGCGACATTTGCCAGATACGGTATGCATGATAAGGAGAAGTTGTTTGCGTACCGCAGGGTTTCCAAAGTAAATATCTACAGCATTAATGAATTTGAAGACTATTATTATGGATATATGGTTCCGAGCACCGGGTATTTAAAATACTTTAAATTGTATCTTTATGATGACGGATTTGTGCTCCAGATGCCGGAACAGAAGGAACCAGAAATTGTTCCGCCATTTGAGCCGCAGAACAAATTATTCCATGTATTAAAAGAATCCACAAGTTGGGGTGATATGCAGGGGATTGAGACTGTTGGTGCACTGAATGACAGGATTACCAAAGGTGATGTGCGGGAGACAGTACTCGTCCAGGAAGCATTACAGGAGAAAAAAATTGCGGAAATAGCTGCAACGATCGCTGCCAGACCGGAATTAAAATTTATCCTGATCGCCGGTCCGTCATCATCCGGAAAGACAACATTTTCCCATCGACTGTCAGTACAGCTTCGTGCCTGTGGTCTGGTGCCGCATCCGATCGCGGTAGATAATTATTTTGTAGAACGGGAAGAGAATCCGGTGGACGAGAATGGAGATTTTGATTTTGAATGTCTGGAAGCAGTAGATGTGGAGTTATTTAACAGACAACTGGGAGATCTGCTTGCAGGAAAGGAAGTTGTTCTTCCAAGGTTTAATTTTGTGACCGGACATAAGGAATACGGACCGGACGTGAAGAAGCTGGGAAAAAATGATGTTCTCGTCATCGAAGGAATCCACTGCCTGAATCCGAAACTGACGCAGAGTCTTCCGGATGAAAATAAATTCAAGATCTATATCAGTGCACTGACACAGCTGAATATTGATGAGCATAACCGGATTCCGACAACAGACGGACGTCTGCTCCGGAGAATTGTCCGGGATGCAAGAACAAGAGGCGCTTCGGTTGCGCGGACAATCAATATGTGGCCATCTGTAAGAAAAGGGGAAGAGAAGAATATTTTCCCATATCAGGAAGAAGCGGATGTGATGTTCAATTCGGCGTTGATTTATGAACTTGCTGTATTGAAACCATATGTGGAAGCACTTCTGTTCGGAGTGGACAGAAAAGCACCGGAATATGTAGAAGCAAAACGATTGTTAAAATTCCTGGATTATTTTGTGGGAATCGGAAGTGAAAACGTTCCAACGAACTCCCTACTGCGGGAATTCATTGGAGGTGGATGTTTTCAAATTTAATTCTTGACCATATGATTTGAGATAATTGCTGTGATAATTTAAGAACGATAGAATTTGATGAGGCTGTCCAGTCGGGAACTCATGTTGTGCATGAGCAGATCCAGTACTGTGACAGCTGTCATTGCTTCTACGACAACGACAGCGCGGGGAACAATGACAGGATCGTGGCGCCCGGTAATCTCAATTGTAGTATCTGTAAGCTCCTGACAGTCTGTTCTCATGACGGTATCCTGTGGCTGGGAGATAGATGGCGTTGGCTTGACTGCCGCCCGCAGTATGATCGGACTGCCGTCGCTCATACCTCCGAGTGTACCGCCAGAGTGATTTGTTGCTTTGGTAAGCTTACCAGCGTCAAGACGGAAAGAATCGTTGTTGTTACTTCCAAGTGCGGCAGCAGCCTGGAAACCGTCGCCAATCTCCACACCTTTGACTGCACCGATGGACATAACCGCACTGCAAAGTGCAGCGTCCAGTTTATGAAATACGGGCTCTCCGATACCGGCAGGTACACCGGTGATCGCACATTCGATCATGCCGCCTGAGGAGTCCTGCTTTCTGATACATTCAGCAAGGTAGTCAGAAGCCCTGGCTGCGTAATCGTTATTTGGCATATAGAGTGCATTTTCTGTAATCTGATCGTAATGATATTCATTTTCCGGAATGACAATATCTCCGATGGAACGGGTATAAGCTGTAATGGTGATACCGAGTTGTCTTAATATCTTTGCGGCGATTGCTCCGGCTGCAACACGTCCGATCGTTTCGCGACCGGAAGAACGTCCGCCGCCACGGTAGTCGCGAAAACCGTACTTGGCATCAAAAGTGTAATCTGCATGTCCCGGACGATAGCAGTCTTTGATCTTGCCATAATCTCTGGAACGCTGGTCTGTATTCTCGACCATGATGGAAATTGGCGTTCCGGTTGTATGACCTTCAAAAACGCCAGATAAAATACGTGCTTTATCGGACTCTTTTCTTGCAGTTGTAAAGCGGCTCTGTCCCGGTTTTCTGCGGTCGAGATAGATTTGAATATCTTCTTCATCTAAAGAAAGTCCCGCAGGACATCCGTCTATAACAACCCCGATTGCGGCACCGTGTGACTCGCCCCAGGTTGTGATTGTAAATAAATTTCCTAAAGTTGAACCTGCCATAGTTGTTCTCCATTTCTTCTATAATATGTAGTCTTTGAAATTGTTCGGTATGTAAAACGTTACAACTTATTATATAGGAAGCAGGAGAAAAGCGCAACGGATGAATAAGGGCGGATATTCAAAAATTCTTCATATTTTCCTTAAAATTTAGTCTGTACTTTTATGGATATGCATATTATAATGGGACATGTGAATAAAAAAGGAGTAAGCGCTTATGAGTAAGAATGACAAAAGAGCCGATGAGATTATCGAAGAAACAATGCGGGAATTATATGGTGATCTTCATAAGTCTGAGATCCGTGATTCAATAGATGAAGATGATTTCGATGAAGATGGATTCGAAGAATTTGATGAAGATGATTATGAAGAAATCAGCCACAGAAAAGCAAAGAAAACTCATGCGGCAGGTTATGATGAAAAACCGGATTATGAGGACTTTGAGGACTTTGAGGGTGAAGAAGGCGAGGTAGAGTCGGACGCAGTAAAAGAGGCATCAAAAGCATACAAGAAACGCAGACGTAAGAAAAAAGCAGGAAAAGTGATCGGAACTATCGTGGGGATCCTCGCTGTAGTTTATATTGGAATTGCACTTTATTTTGGAAGCCATTTTATGTTCTATACGAAGATCAATGGCAACGATGTTGCGCTTAAGAGTGTAAGCCAGGTGGAGAGCAAGTTAAAGAAAGATGTCGGAGATTATGTACTTACATTGAAAGAATCTGACGGAAGTACAGAAGAGATTGACGGATCTGACATTTCCCTGGAGTATGTGCAGTCTGATGAACTTGCGAAATGTATAAAACAGCAGAACAATTTCCTGTGGATCATATCACTTTGGAATCATCCGCAGATTGAGGCTTCAGTTGGTGTAAAATACGACAAAGAAGCACTGGCAGATGAGGTCAGTGGTCTGAATTGTATGGATAAGAAGAACCAGACTAAATCAAAAAATGCATATCCGAAATTCATGGATACCCGATTTGAGATTGAACCGGAAGTTATCGGCACAGAGATTGATGAAGATGCGTTCAATGAAGCAATTAAGGAAGCATTAGACGGATTCCAGTCAGAACTGGATCTTACAAAAGAGGGATGCTATATTAAGCCGGATTATACAAAAGACTCACAGGAAGTCAAAGATGCGGCTGAGAAGATGAACAGTTATCTCGGAGCAAAGGTTACATATGATTTCAGTCCGAAGACAGAAGTCGTAGATTCTTCTGTTATTTCACAATGGGTGAAAGTAAACAAGAAGATGAAAGTGAAGTTTGACAAAGATGCGGTGAAGAAGTATATTCAGAGTCTTGCGTCCAAATATAATACCAGAGGAAAGACACGCACTTTCAAAACCGCAACCGGAAACACAGTCAAAGTGGATGGCGGAGATTATGGCTGGTGCATAGCGCAGGACAGCGAATACAAAGAGCTGACAAAGAATATCAAAAAAGGTGAGACAGTCACCCGTGAACCGAAATATTTAAGTAAAGCAGCATCCCATGATACGATGGATATGGGAGATACTTATGCAGAGGTAGACTTAACGAATCAGAGAGCATACTTTATTAAGAAGGGTAAAGTTGTGCTCAGCACAGATGTTGTAACCGGTAATCCGAACAAAGGCAATGCAACACCTCCGGGCGTGTATTCTCTGACATATAAAACAAAGAATGCAACACTTCGTGGTGAGAGAAGACCGGATGGTACTTATTCCTATGAGACGCCGGTTAAATACTGGATGCCTTTCAATGGAGGAATTGGATTTCATGATGCTTCATGGCAGCCGACTTTCGGAGGAAGCCGTTATAAATCACACGGTTCCCATGGTTGTGTCAATTTACCGCCATCAGTTGCACCGAAGATGTATGAACTGGTATACAAAGATGTGCCGGTTGTATGTCATAATTAGAAAAGTGCTGCTGGCAGCAATTAAGGAATAAAGAGATAATAAGCAGTAAATGATGAAAATCACAGAAAGCAATGAGGATAAGATCATGTATGAATTAATTAAAAAAGATGGTCTTGCCAAAAGAGGAAGATTGCATACAGTGCATGGTGTTATAGAGACACCTGTATTTATGAATGTGGGAACGGCGGCCGCGATCAAGGGCGCAGTTTCCACAGATGACCTCCAGCAGATCAAGACGCAGGTGGAACTTTCAAATACGTATCATCTCCATGTGCGTCCGGGAGATGAAGTTGTGAAAAAGCTGGGCGGTCTTCATAAATTTATGACCTGGGATAAGCCAATCCTTACAGATTCCGGCGGGTTTCAGGTTTTTTCTCTGGCAGGACTCAGAAGAATCAAAGAAGAAGGAGTTTATTTCAACTCCCATATAGACGGGCACAAGATTTTTATGGGACCGGAGGAAAGTATGCAGATTCAGTCTAATCTTGCGTCTACAATAGCAATGGCATTTGATGAATGTCCGTCGAGTATTGCAAAAAGAGATTATATGGAAAAATCGGTTGACCGGACAACCAGATGGCTGAAACGCTGTAAGGCAGAGATGAACCGTCTGAACAGTCTTCCGGATACGATCAATAAGCAGCAGATGCTTTTTGGAATTAACCAGGGTGGCGTCTATGAAGATATCCGTATCCGCCATGCACAGGAGATTGCACAACTTGATCTGGATGGTTATGCGATCGGCGGACTTGCGGTCGGAGAAACACATGAAGAGATGTACCGGATTCTGGATGCGGTTGTACCGCATCTGCCTGAGAACAAACCGACGTATCTGATGGGAGTCGGCACACCGGCAAACATTCTGGAGGCGGTTGACCGTGGAGTAGACTTCTTTGACTGTGTATATCCAAGCCGTAACGGAAGACATGGACATGTCTATACGAATCATGGAAAACTGAATCTTTTTAATGCCAGATTTGAACTGGATGATAAGCCGATCGAGGAAGGATGCCAGTGTCCGGCATGCCGTTCCTATTCCAGAGCGTATATCAGACATTTGCTGAAAGCAAAAGAGATGCTCGGCATGCGGCTCTGCGTGCTTCACAATCTGTATTTCTATAATACGATGATGGAAGAAATACGGGATGCTATAGAAGCGGGAAGATATAAGGAATATAAGAAATGGAAACTGGACGCAGTTTCGGGGAATAATTCGTAAAATTTCTATGAAATTGTGGGAAATAGCTTGCTAGAGCCTGCATTATTGTGTATGATAACAATAGTGTTTAAAAATATTAGGAGGAAGAAATATGTTTACATTAGCAGCACAGAGTTCACCGGTAAACGGGATTGTTTTAGTTTTAATATATGCATTGATCTTTGGTGGATTCTGGTTTTTATTCATCAGACCACAGAAGAAAGAACAGAAGAGAGTACAGGCTATGATCGCAGAGATGGAAGTTGGAGATACAGTACTCACATCAAGCGGTTTTTACGGTGTGATCATCGACATCAGTGATGATGATCTGATCGTGGAATTCGGTAACAACAAGAATTGCCGTATCCCGATGCAGAAAGCAGCAATTGCACAGGTCGAGAAGGCATCTGCTGAATAAGAGATATAATTGAAGAAGATATCAGAAAGGGATGTCCGTAGAGGGCGTCCTTTTTTATATATTCCTGATATTAGCATAATGCATGCATCTATATAGATATAGAAAAAACTGCATAAAAAAGACCAGTTTTGTACGTGCGAAAATACAATGTAAAGCGCGAAAACAGGCAAAATTGCACAAAATCATGTACAAGCGTTGTAATGAGAACGATTATCAAAAATATGCTTGCTATTTTATTCACAAGATGATATACTTTGCAACGAAAAACAGAAAACGAAGGATGAAAGGAGTATGTGCGATGACACAGCGTGAACAGTGGGAAGGCTTCTCCGGAGAGAACTGGAGACATTCCATAGACGTAAGAGATTTTATTCAGGAAAACTACACACCATATGAGGGAGATGAGTCCTTCCTGGAAGGTCCTACAGAAGCAACCAACACATTATGGGAAAAGCTTCAGGAACTGCAGAAAGAAGAACGTGCCAAAGGCGGAGTCCTTGATATGGAGACAGAAGTTGTATCCGGACTTACAGCTTATGGACCGGGATACATCAGTGAGGAAACAAAGGATCTTGAAAAAGTAGTTGGTCTTCAGACAGACAAACCGCTTAAGAGAGCGTTTATGCCATATGGTGGTATTAAGATGGCTGAGCAGGCATGTACAACTTACGGATACCAGCCAAGCGAAAAGCTGCATGAGATTTTCACAAAATATCATAAAACACACAACCAGGGAGTATTTGATATCTATACACCGGAGATGAAAAAAGCAAGACATAACAAGATCATCACAGGTCTTCCGGATACTTACGGAAGAGGACGTATCGTAGGTGATTACCGTCGTGTTGCATTGTATGGTGTCGATTTTCTTATTGAAAAGAAACAGTATGATTTTGAGCGTTATGCAAGACATGGTATGAAAGGAACAGATTTCCGTCTCCGTGAAGAGCTTGCAGATCAGATCAAAGCGTTGAAAGAGATGAAGGAAATGGCTGCTGCTTACGGATTTGATATTTCAGAGCCGGCAAAAGATGCAAAGGAAGCAGCACAGTGGCTGTATTTCGGATACCTTGCAGCAATCAAGACTCAGAACGGAGCTGCAATGAGTGTCGGACGTATTTCTACATTCCTTGATATTTATATTGAAAGAGACTTAAAAGCCGGAAAACTGACAGAGAAAGAAGCTCAGGAACTGATCGACCATATGGTAATGAAGTTCCGTATGGTTAAATTTGCAAGAATCCCATCTTACAACGAGCTGTTCTCAGGAGATCCGACATGGGCAACACTGGAAGTAGCTGGTCTTGGACAGGATGGACGTTCTATGGTAACAAAGAATGATTATCGCTTCCTGCACACATTGAAGAACATGGGACCGTCACCGGAGCCAAACCTTACAGTATTATATTCTTCAAGACTGCCAGAGAACTTTAAGAAGTTTGCAGCTTTGATTTCCGTAGAGACAAGTTCAATCCAGTATGAGAACGATGATGTTATGCGTCCGGTATGGGGCGATGACTATTCAATCTGCTGCTGCGTATCGGCAACAGAGACAGGTAAAGAGATGCAGTTCTTCGGAGCACGTGCAAACCTTGCTAAGTGTCTGTTATACGCAATCAACGGTGGCATTGATGAGAAGAACAAAGTTCAGGTAGGACCTGCTTACCGACCAATCACATCGGAATATCTTGACTTCGATGAGGTGATGGAAAGATATGACGAGATGATGGAGTGGTTAAGCAAGCTGTATGTTGATACACTGAACATGATCCACTATATGCATGACAAATATTACTATGAGTCAGCACAGATGGCACTGATCGATACAGATGTAAAACGTTCTTTCGCAACTGGTATTGCAGGATTCTCTCATGTAGTAGATTCCCTTTGCGCTATCAAATATGCAAAGGTTAAACCAATCCGTGACGAAGACGGAATTACAACTGACTTTGAGATCGAGGGAGACTTCCCAAGATATGGTAACGATGATGACCGTGCAGATGACATGGCAATCTGGCTTCTGAAGACATTTATGCACAAGCTGAACAAATGCCACACTTACAGAAATTCTGTACCGACGACATCTATCCTTACAATTACTTCTAACGTTGTATATGGTAAAGCAACAGGATCTCTTCCGGATGGAAGAAAAGGTGGTGAGCCGTTATCACCAGGTGCTAACCCATCATACGGCGCAGAGAAGAGCGGTCTGTTAGCTTCACTGAACTCCGTAGCTAAACTTCCATATGAGCTGGCACTGGATGGTATTTCCAATACACAGACAATCAGTCCGAGCGCACTTGGACACAGCGATGATGAAAGAAAAGAAAACCTTGTACATGTTATGGATGGATACTTTGACCGCGGAGCACATCATCTGAATGTCAATGTATTTGGTGTAGAAAAACTGCGTGATGCTATGGAACATCCGGAGAAACCGGAATACGCAAACTTTACAATCCGTGTATCCGGATACGCTGTTAAGTTCATTGACCTGACACGTGAGCAGCAGTTAGACGTAATCGCAAGAACATGCCACGAGCATATGTAGTTTGAACATTTGATTTAAAAAGTATTAAAGGAGCAAAACAATGACGAAAGGATATATCCATTCTCTGGAAAGTTTTGGCTCCGTTGACGGACCGGGTGTACGGTATGTGATCTTTTTATCTGGATGCGCAATGCGCTGTCAGTTCTGTCACAATCCGGACACTTGGAATATGCAGGCAGGAACGCCTTACACAGCAGATGAACTGCTTGAAAAAGCATTGAGATACCGCTCTTACTGGGGAAGTAAGGGCGGTATTACCGTCAGTGGAGGAGAACCACTCCTGCAGATTGATTTTCTGCTGGAGCTGTTTACAAAAGCGAAAGAAAAAGGAGTTCACACAACTCTAGATACCTGTGGTAATCCATTTACAAGAGAAGAACCATTCTTTTCTAAATTTGAAAAGCTGATGGAAGTAACAGATCTTGTAATGTTAGATATTAAGCATATGGATGAGGAGCAGCATGTGCTTCTTACCGGACAGAAGAATGACAACATTCTTGATATGGCAAAATACCTGTCGGATACAGGTAAATCTATGTGGATTCGTCATGTACTGGTGCCGGAAAGAAGTGACAGGGACGACTATTTATGGAAACTGCATGATTTCATAGAGAAACTTGATCACGTAGAACGTGTGGAAGTGCTTCCATATCATACGCTGGGAGTATACAAGTGGAAAGAACTTGGTATCCCTTACGGACTGGAAGGTATCGAACCTCCGACGCAGGAAAGAATTCAGAATGCGAATGAGATTCTGAAGACTGCATCATATTTATAAAAGTATATGAAAATACTGGAATGTGCCAAGGCACATTCTTTTTTTGTGATGAGGAAAATGCTGTGACAAATGGCAGCTATGGAGCTATCCGGGAAAACATGATATAATAAGAAGAAAAATGATAAGGGAGGATTTGGATATGGTGAATTATTCGGAAGATCCAAACAGACAGTATCATATACAGGTCGCACCCGGTGAAGTTGGAAAGTATGTTATTCTTCCGGGAGATCCAAAACGCTGTAAGAAGATTGCAGAACATCTGGATGATGCAAAACTGGTTGCAGACAGCCGGGAGTTTGTAACTTATACCGGAACACTGAACGGAGTAAAGGTCAGTGTCACATCTACCGGAATTGGAGGTCCTTCGGCGGCAATTGCTCTGGAGGAATTAGTAAAGGCAGGAGCAGATACATTCATCCGTGTCGGTACAAGCGGAGGAATTGATCTTTCCGTAAAAAGCGGAGATCTGGTTATTGCAACCGGAGCAGTCCGCATGGAAGGAACAAGTAAAGAATATGCGCCGATAGAATATCCTGCTGTAGCAGATATAGAAGTCGTGAATGCATTAATCGGAGCGGCGAAGGAGATGCGCGTTCCCTATCATGCCGGGGTAGTGGAAAGTAAAGATTCCTTTTACGGACAGCATACACCGGAGAGCAAACCGGTAAGCTATGAGCTGCTGAACAAATGGGAAGCATGGAAGAGAATGGGTTGCCTTGCGTCTGAGATGGAATCTGCTGCATTATATATAGTAGGAAGTTATCTTCGCGTGCGGATAGGAACCGTGCTTTTGGTGATGGCAAACCAGGAACGCGCAAAAGAAGGTCTGGACAATCCGGTAGTTCATGATACGGAACTTCCAATAAAAACTGCGGTTGAGGCAATCCGTAGCCTGATAAAAGAAGATCGGAAAAAACAGAAAATATAAGGAAGGAGCGACAGATGGACAGTATACAACAACTGATCAGAGAAGCTTTTTCTGCGCTTGAATATGCCTATGTACCGTATTCGGGATTTAAAGTCGGTGCGGCGCTTCTTACAGAGAGTGGAAAAATCTACACCGGATGTAATATTGAAAATGCCGCATATACGCCAAGCAACTGTGCGGAGAGAACGGCATTTTTCAAAGCGGTCAGTGAAGGAGAACGACATTTTACAAAGATCTGTATTGTGAATGAAGATACAAAAGGTATGCATACTTATTGCCCGCCATGCGGAGTGTGCAGACAGGTGATGCAGGAGTTCGCAGATCCTGATAAATTAGAGATTATTCTGGCAAAAAGTCAGGATGAATATGTAACTTACAGCCTGAAAGAATTATTGCCACTTGGTTTCGGCGCAGACAATTTGTAATTTTAGCGTATTAAAGTCTTGAAAGCTGTAAGAAAATAAGATATTATAGGATGTATATTATTTATATTAACAGAGCGCACTCTGTTTTAAGTGATATAACATTCGAAAGATTTTGCCGGTGGCAGGTTCTTATAGATACGTGAGTGCGTTGAAAGATATATTTACACAGGAAGGAAGAGCGATTATGAATTTAAATATTGGTGTGATCAAAGGGGATGGAATCGGACCGGAGATTGTAACAGAAGCAATGAAGGTTCTCGACAAAGTTGCAGATGTTTACGGACATACATGCAATTACACACAGCTTCTGATGGGTGGAGCTTCTATTGATGTACACGGAGTACCGCTTACGAGTGAGACAGTTGCACAAGCAAAAGCAAGTGATGCAGTGCTGATGGGATCCATCGGAGGAGATGCAAAGACTTCACCTTGGTATCAGTTAGAGCCGTCCAAGAGACCGGAAGCAGGACTTTTAAAGATTCGTAAAGAACTGAATTTATTTGCTAACTTAAGACCGGCGATTCTTTATGATGAACTGAAAGGCGCATGCCCATTAAAAGAAGAAATCACAGAAGGCGGATTTGATCTGATGATCATGCGTGAACTGACAGGAGGTCTCTATTTCGGTGAGAGAAAGACCATAGAAGAAGACGGCGTGATAACTGCGCACGATTCACTTACATATAATGAAAATGAGATCCGCAGAATTGCAAAGCGTGGTTTTGACATTGCTATGAAGCGCAGAAAGAAGGTAACAAGTGTAGACAAAGCAAACGTACTTGATTCTTCCAGATTGTGGAGAAAAGTTGTAGAAGAAGTTGCAAAGGATTATCCGGAAGTAACACTGGAACATATGCTCGTTGACAACTGTGCAATGCAGCTTGTCAGAGATCCGAAACAGTTTGATGTAGTTCTTACAGAGAACATGTTTGGAGATATTTTATCTGATGAAGCAAGTATGGTAACCGGTTCCATCGGAATGCTGGCAAGTGCGAGCCTTAATGAAACCAAATTTGGCCTGTACGAGCCAAGCGGCGGTTCTGCGCCGGATATTGCAGGAAAAGGAATCGCAAACCCGATCGCAACAATTTTATCTGCGGCAATGATGTTAAGATTCAGCTTCGATCTGGATAAAGAAGCAGATGCAATTGAGAATGCGGTTGAAAAAGTATTAAAAGAAGGATATCGTACGATTGATATCATGTCAGAAGGAAAGACACAGGTTGGAACTGAGAAAATGGGAGACCTGATCGCAGGATATATCGAATAGGAATGTCAATAAGGTTACAGGAGGGAAAGAAACATGAGAAGTGATACAGTAACAAAAGGAAAACAGCAGGCACCGCATCGTTCATTATTTAATGCACTTGGTCTTACACAGGAAGAGATGGAAAGACCACTGGTCGGAATCGTAAGTTCATATAATGAGATTGTGCCGGGACATATGAATCTGGACAAAATCGTTAATGCGGTAAAACAGGGAGTTTCCATGGCAGGTGGAACACCGATTGTATTTCCGGCAATCGCTGTGTGTGACGGAATTGCAATGGGACATATCGGAATGAAATATTCCCTTGTAACAAGAGATCTGATCGCAGATTCTACGGAAGCAATGGCAATGGCACATCAGTTTGATGCACTGGTTATGGTGCCGAACTGCGATAAGAATGTACCGGGACTTCTGATGGCAGCGGCAAGAATTAATGTGCCGACAGTATTTGTAAGTGGCGGTCCTATGCTTGCAGGTCATGTAAAAGGACAAAAGAGAAGTTTGTCCAGCATGTTTGAGGCGGTTGGAGCCAATGCAGCAGGAACAATGACAGATGAAGATCTGTGTGAATTTGAAAATAAAGTATGTCCGACATGTGGATCCTGTTCCGGAATGTATACAGCGAACAGCATGAATTGTCTGACAGAAGTGCTTGGAATGGGACTCCGCGGTAACGGAACAATCCCGGCCGTATATTCTGAGAGAATCCGCCTTGCAAAACATGCAGGTATGAAAGTTATGGAGATGCTTGAGAAGAATATCCGCCCAAGAGATATTATGACAAAAGAAGCAATCTTAAATGCATTGACTGTAGATATGGCACTGGGATGTTCTACAAACAGTATGCTGCATCTGCCGGCAATCGCTCATGAGATCGGTATGGATTTTGAAATCGATTTTGCAAATGGCATTAGCGAGAAGACACCGAACCTCTGCCATCTGGCACCGGCAGGCCCGACTTACATGGAAGACCTGAATGAAGCCGGCGGTGTATATGCAGTTATGAACGAGCTGAATAAAAAAGGCTTACTGCATACAGAGTGTATGACGGTTACAGGTAAAACCGTCGGAGAAAATATTAAAGAAGCAGTCAACAAAAATCCGGAAGTTATCCGTCCAATCGACAATCCATATACACCAACAGGCGGACTTGCAGTATTGAAAGGTAATCTTGCACCGGACGGAAGTGTTGTAAAACGCTCCGCAGTTGTAGATGAGATGCTGGTACATGAAGGACCGGCAAGAGTATTTGAATGCGAAGAAGACGCAATCGCAGCAATCAAGGGTGGCAAAATTGTAAAAGGTGATGTAGTTGTAATCCGCTATGAAGGACCGAAAGGTGGACCGGGTATGCGTGAGATGCTGAACCCGACTTCTGCAATCGCAGGAATGGGACTTGGTTCCAGTGTTGCCTTAATTACAGACGGACGTTTCAGTGGAGCATCCAGAGGAGCATCCATCGGACATGTTTCACCGGAAGCCGCAGTTGGCGGACCGATTGCGTTAGTTGAAGAAGGAGATATTATTAAGATTGATATTCCGAATCTGAAACTGGAACTGGATGTATCTGATGAAGAACTGGCTAAGAGAAAAGCAGCATGGACACCGAGAGAGCCGAAAGTTACAACCGGTTATCTGGCAAGATATGCTTCTATGGTAACATCCGGAAACAGAGGAGCTATTCTGGAAGTTCCAAAACAGTCATAAGACAAGACATAAGAGAGTAAGGTTACAGAACAGGAGAAAGATAGGTATGCAGTTGACAGGATCAGAGATTGTCATCGAATGTCTGAAAGAGCAGGGCGTAGATACTGTTTTCGGATATCCGGGAGGCGCAATTTTAAATGTCTATGATGAATTATATAAACACAGTGATGAGATTACTCATATCCTGACTTCCCACGAACAGGGCGCAGCACATGCAGCGGATGGATATGCGAGAGCAACCGGTAAAGTTGGTGTATGTTTCGCCACCAGCGGACCGGGTGCTACGAATCTTGTGACAGGAATCGCTACCGCATACATGGATTCTATTCCGGTAGTAGCGATCACCTGTAATGTAGGAGTGTCACTTCTTGGAAAAGACAGTTTTCAGGAAATTGACATTACCGGTATTACAATGCCGATCACAAAGCATAATTATATTGTAAAAGATGTGGCCAATCTGGCTGACACGATCCGTAAAGCGTTTGTGATCGCCAAATCCGGAAGACCGGGACCGGTCCTTATTGATATTCCGAAAGATGTTACAGCAAATAAGACAGAATATATAAAAGAGGAGATCAAACCGGTAGAACCATCTGATAAGATTTCAGAAGAAGAACTCGCGGAAGCATTGGAATTAATTAAAAAATCTAAGAAACCGTACATATTTGTAGGTGGAGGAGCTGTCCTTTCCGAAGCAAGTGAAGAATTATATACATTTGCGAAGAAAGTAGATGCGCCAGTAACGGATTCCCTTATGGGAAAAGGTGCATTTCCAGGAAACGATCCGGCATATACAGGAATGCTTGGAATGCATGGAACAAAAGCATCCAACTACGGAGTCAGCGAGTGTGATCTTTTGATCGTAGTGGGTGCAAGATTCAGTGACCGTGTAACAGGAAATGCAAAGAAATTTGCAAAGAATGCAAAAATCTTACAGTTTGATGTGGACGCAGCAGAGATGAACAAAAACGTGCTGATCACAGAAGGTGTAGTTGGAGATATCAAAGTAATTCTTGAAAAAATAAATGCAAAATTAGAGCAGCAGAGCCATCCGGAATGGATGAAGAAAATTATGGATTACAAAGAAAAATATCCACTGACTTATCATCCGGAAGCGCTTACAGGTCCGTTCATTGTAGAGGAGATTTACCGCCAGACAAATGGTGAAGCAATTATTTCCACAGAAGTTGGACAGCATCAGATGTGGGCAGCACAGTATTACAAATATACGAAGCCAAGAACACTGCTGACATCCGGCGGACTTGGAACGATGGGATATGGACTTGGAGCTGCTCTTGGAGCTAAGACCGGAAGACCGGATAAGACTGTTGTCAACATTGCAGGAGACGGATGTTTCCGTATGAATATGAATGAGATTGCGACAGCAACCCGACATAACATTCCGGTGATTCAGGTTGTTATCAACAACCATGTACTTGGTATGGTACGCCAGTGGCAGAATCTGTTTTATGGACAGCGTTATTCAGCAACTGTACTGAATGATGCAGTAGATTTTGTAAAACTGGCAGAAGCAATGGGTGCCAAAGGTGTTCGCGTAACAACACAGGCGGAATTTAAAGAGGCGTTCAAAGAAGCGTTAGCATCAGGGAAACCTGTTGTGATAGACTGTCAGATCGATCAGGATGATAAAGTATGGCCGATGGTAGCACCTGGAGCTGCGATCAGCGAAGCTTTTGACGAGACCGATCTGGAAACAAAATAACATATAAATTAGCTAGATGGAGGAACGACTATGAAAAGAGTGTACAATTTTTCAGCAGGACCGGCAGTTTTGCCGGAAGAGGTATTAAAAGAAGCAGCAGACGAGATGTTGGATTACAATGGAACCGGCATGTCGGTAATGGAAATGAGTCATCGTTCGCAGTCGTTCCAAGAAATTATTGACACTGCAGAAGCGGATATTAGAGAACTGATGAACATTCCGGATAACTATAAAGTGCTCTTTTTACAGGGTGGTGCATCACAGCAGTTTGCCATGATCCCGATGAACCTGATGAAGAACAGAGTGGCAGATTATATTATTACCGGACAGTGGGCAAAAAAAGCCGCAGCAGAAGCAGAAAAATACGGAAAAGTAAACCGTATCGCATCTTCTGCTGATAAAACATTTTCTTATATCCCAGATTGCAGTGATCTCCCGGTTTCTGAAGATGCAGACTATGTATATATTTGTGAAAATAATACGATTTATGGAACAAAATACAAAACATTACCGAATACAAAGGGCAAGACGCTGATAGCAGATGTATCTTCCTGCTTCCTGTCCGAACCGGTAGATGTAAGCAAATATGGTGTGATCTATGGCGGTGTCCAGAAGAACATCGGACCTGCAGGAGTAGTGATTGTGATCATCCGTGAAGATCTGATCACAGAAGATGTACTGCCGGGTACACCGACAATGCTGACTTACAAGACACAGGCAGATGCAAAATCTCTGTATAACACACCACCGGCTTATGGCATTTATATTTGCGGAAAAGTATTTAAATGGCTGAAAAAACAGGGCGGTCTGGCTGCCATGAAAGAGCGTAATGAAAAGAAAGCAAAGATCCTGTATGATTATCTGGATCAGAGTAAACTGTTCAAAGGAACAGTTGTAAAAGAAGATCGTTCTCTGATGAATGTTCCTTTTGTTACAGGAGATGAAGAACTGGATGCGAAATTTGTAAAAGAAGCAAAAGCTGCAGGACTGGAGAATCTGAAAGGACATCGTACAGTCGGAGGTATGCGTGCAAGTATATACAATGCAATGCCGATTGAAGGCGTAGAAGCATTAGTTGCATTTATGAAGAAATTTGAAGAGGAGAATCTGTAGTATGTATAAATATCATTGCCTGAATCCAATCTCTCAGGTGGGGCTGAATCAGTTGACAGAAGAATATACACCTGTAAACGAGGCGAAAGAAGCAGATGCGATTCTGGTCAGAAGCGCTGTTATGCATGAGATGGAATTTTCAAAAGATCTGAAAGCAGTGGCAAGAGCCGGAGCCGGCGTGAATAACATTCCATTGGAGCGATGCGCAGAAGAAGGTATTGTTGTATTTAATACACCGGGTGCAAACGCAAACGGAGTTAAAGAACTGGTGCTGGCAGGCATGCTGCTCGCATCCAGAGATATCATTGGCGGTATTGGCTGGGTACAGGAAAATGAAGAAGACGGCAATATTGCCAAAGACGCAGAAAAGGCGAAGAAAGCATTTGCAGGCTGTGAGCTGGAAGGAAAGAAACTTGGAGTGATCGGTCTTGGAGCAATCGGAGTTCTGGTTGCCAATGCAGCGACACACCTTGGCATGGATGTGTATGGATATGATCCGTATGTGTCTGTTGATTCTGCATGGAGACTTTCCAGAAGTATCCATCATGCTAAGACAGTGGATGAGTTATACAGTGACTGTGATTATATTACGATTCATGTTCCGGCACTGGACAGCACAAAAGGAATGATCGATAAGCATGCGATTAGTCTGATGAAAGACGGAGTAGTAATACTGAATTTTGCAAGAAATATTCTTGTAGATGAAGAAGCAATGGTAGATGCACTTGTATCCGGACATGTGAAACATTACGTGACAGATTTCCCGACACCTACAGTGACAGGAGTAAAAGGTGCAATTGTTATCCCACATCTGGGAGCATCTACAGAAGAAGCAGAAGACAATTGTGCAGTAATGGCAGCAAAACAGCTGAAAGATTATCTGGAAAATGGAAATATAAAAAATTCTGTCAATTATCCGGACTGTGATATGGGCATTCGTGGAGAGAATACGAGATTATTGCTTCTGCACCACAATGTACCGAATATGATCGGCCAGTTTACAACGATTTTGGCAAAAGATAATATGAATATTGCAGATCTTACAAATAAGAGTAAAGGTAAATATGCATATACAATGATCGACATTGATTCACCGGTGCCGGCAGGTGTTGTAGAAGAATTAAAAGCGGTAGGAGAGGTACTCCGGGTTCGTATTCTGGCTTAAAATTATAGGACAGATGATGCAATCCCCTTGATTTTCAGTAATTGGAATTCAAGGGGATTTTTGTAACAATCTTAAAGGATTCTTAATAAAAAAGTAATATTACTTTCATTGCGAATTATGTCGAAGAAGAGTATACTGAATAAGTGTTGAAAAAGATTATGGAATGAGGGGGAATACGAATGAGTGGCACAAGGCATCAATACGGAATTAAGCAACATGAGCAGAGACGAAAAAGGGATCGGCAGATGCGCTGTCTGATTACAATTGTCGCAGTATGTATCGTATTAATTCTTGCATATATGATAGCCGGAGTTCTTCGTAAAAAAGCTGTACTGACACTGCAATTTGAGAATGTTGCAATATTGCAGGGAGAAGATGTTCCAACATTGAAGGCGAAGGTAAAAGTTGAGAAGGATGATGGACCTACGTTGGACAAGAAAAGCAAATATACATCAAAGGATTTTATCAGAGATCTGAAAAAGGGAAAAGGCTATAAGATTATCTGTAAAGTTGATCCGAAGACAGAGGGAAGTTATAAAGCAACAATTAAGCTGAGTGAGTCCTTACAGAAGAAGCTGGATGATGACTGGAGTAAGAAAATACAGCTTACAGTCAAGGACGGAAAAGTCCGTGTAAAGAATAAAGTCGGACGGTGGGAGAAGAATAAATTTAAACGTTACGATGGTACTTATGTCAAATCTGATTTTGTTGTATCCCGTGGTGATACTTATTATTTTGATGAGAATGGCAAGATGGCGACTGGCTGGCATACAATTAAAAGTACAACATATCATTTCAATAAAAAAGGAATCATGCAGACCGGCTGGCAGAAGAATGGCTCGGATAAGTATTATATGACGAAGTCCGGAGGAGCAGTAACCGGCTGGCAGAAGATTGGAAAGAATACATATTATTTTGAAAATGATGGAAAGATGGTAACCGGCGAAGTGAATATTGGTCTGTCTGTCTGCAAATTTGACAAAAAAGGTAATCTGATTTCTAAAAAAGCGGGAAAAGTTGATCCGAAGAAACCTATGGTAGCGCTTACATTTGATGATGGCCCGGGACCAAGAACGCTGGAGCTGTTGAAGGCATTGGAGAAGTACAACGCACATGCAACATTCTTTATGGTCGGACAGAATGTTTCTATTCATAAAGATGCATTGAAGAAGATGAAAGAGATTGGTTGTGAGTTGGGAAATCATTCTTATAATCATGCGAATCTTTCAAAACAGGATGCCAAGGGCCTGAAGGATCAGGTAGATAAGACCAATGATCTGATAAAAGGAATAGTCGGAAGAGGAGCAACTGTGCTTCGACCTCCATATGGAGCAATCGGTGGTGTTATGCATGAGAAGGTTAAGATGCCGATGATCCTGTGGAATATTGATACTTTAGACTGGAAGACAAGAAATGCGCAGAAGACGATTGAAACGGTTATGAACAATGTAGGGGATGGTGATATCGTCCTGATGCATGATATTCATACAGAAAGTGTGGATGCTGCATTGAAACTGATCCCGAAACTGGAAAAAGAGGGCTATCAACTTGTGACAATTTCTGAGATGGCAGAAGCCAAAGGTCAGAAGCTGGAGAATGGTGAGAAGTATTGTGACTTTACGGCAAAGACACTAAGCAGAGCAAAAGAAAATCAGGAATCAGAAGAATAGAAGTTATAAATAAAAAGGAAAGATGATTCGCAGAGTATGCAAGTCACCTTTCTTTTTTTGCTGTTGTTGTATTAGTATAAATTGCCGATAACAGATTCTCCCAGGTATTATAATAATTTGGAAGAATTGTTATCATCATTTTATAATCTATGTAAGAATTAAATAATATGTCTGGCAGCAAGATCAGTGTTATGTCTGTCGAGCAGTTTGTGAATCTTATCTGTCGGAATGAGTACGGAACTCATTGTGATATCATGATTCAGAGAATCGATGATCAGCGCAATGAATTTACTCATATCGGCAACTACGAAATAAGGCTTCTCAAGTGCAGTCGGTGGAAGATAAGTAAGGTTTGTTGTAATTACGCGGTCGATATACCCTGCTTCATAATATTCATCAAACTTCTCAAAGCCTTCTGTAAATAAGCCGAAAGTTGTGCAGACAAATACACGGCGGGCGCCACGCTCTTTGATCTGTTTTGCAACGTCTAACATACTCTCACCGGAAGAAATCATATCATCAATGATGATAATGTTCTTGCCCTTGATATCTGTACCGAGAAATTCGTGGGCAACGATCGGGTTTTTCCCATTGACGATGGTAGAATAATCACGGCGTTTGTAGAACATTCCCATATCTACACCAAGTACGTTTGAAAAATAAACGGCACGATGCATTGCACCTTCATCCGGGCTTACGATCATCAGATGATCTTTGTCTACAATCAGATCCGGTTCAGCGCGGAGCAGTGCTTTCATAAACTGATACGGTGGGTTGAAACTGTCAAATCCGTGTAATGGAATTGAATTCTGTACACGTGGATCATGAGCATCGAAAGTGATGATATTGCTGACACCCATATCGATCAGTTCCTGAAGTGCGAGTGCACAGTCCAGAGATTCTCGTTTGGTACGTTTATGCTGTCTGCTCTCATACAGAAATGGCATGATTACATTCACACGGTGTGCTTTTCCGTTTGCAGCAGAAATGATTCGTTTCAGATCCTGATAATGATCATCTGGTGACATATGGTTCAAATGACCACTTACAGTATAGGTTAAACTGTAGTTGCAGACGTCAACCATTACAAAAAGATCTTTTCCACGGATGGATTCACCAAGAAGTCCCTTGGATTCACCAGTGCCGAAACGTGGACAGTCACAGTCAATCAGATAGTTGTCGGTACTGTACGCACGGAATAAAGGAGAAGTGTGATTCTCTGTCAGTGTGTTCTGGCGAAAAGAAACAATATAATCATTTACTTTCTTTCCGAGATCAATACAACTTGCATGTGCGGCAATCTTTAACGGTGCTACCGGTAAAGAGGATTCCATTAATTTTATGTTTGGCATAATAATCTCCTTAAGTATATTTTTTCGCTTATAGCTCTTACTTATTTATACCACTATTTATAGGAACAGGTCAATCTTTCCAAATGACTATTTTTCCTCTTCTTGTCAATTCTGTCTATGTAAGTTATAATAATATAGTTAAAGAGAAAGGAAACAGGGCGTATATATGAAACATGTACACATTGTTGATAAAGTTCTTCCGGGAAGTATCGCAGAAGAACTGGAAATTGAAAAAGGAGACAGGCTGATTTCGATCAACGGACAGGAGATCGGGGATGTTTTTGACTATCACTTTCTGGTAAATGATGACTTTCTGACGGTGCTCATTGAAAAGTCGACGGGAGAACAGTGGGAACTGGAGATTGAGAAAGATTACGAGGATGATCTGGGAATTGAATTTGGACAGGGACTGATGGATGAATATCGTTCCTGCAGGAATAAATGTATGTTTTGCTTTATTGATCAGATGCCGAAGGGGATGCGCGAGACATTATATTTTAAAGATGATGATTCTAGACTGTCTTTTTTACAGGGGAATTATATCACCCTGACGAATATGAGTGATGATGATGTGGACCGTATCATACGGTATCATCTGGAGCCGATCAATATATCCTTTCATACGACGAACCCAGAACTTCGCTGTAAGATGCTGCATAACCGGTTTGCAGGTGAAGCACTTAAGAAGATCGACCGGCTGTATGAAGGTGGAATTACGATGAACGGTCAGATCGTATTATGTAAAGGTGTGAACGATGGCGAGGAGCTGGAGAGGAGCATACGTGACATGATGAAGTATCTTCCGTGTCTTCAGAGCGTGTCGGTTGTACCGGTTGGGCTTACGAAATACAGAGAAGGACTGTATCCGCTGGAATCATTCACGAAGGAAGATGCGAAAGAAGTGCTGTCCATTATCCATAAATGGCAGAAAAAGGCATATGATGAATATGGTTATCATTTCATTCATGCCGGAGATGAATGGTATATTCTCGCTGAAGAAGAGATGCCGGAAGAGGAACGCTATGATGGTTATCTGCAACTGGAGAACGGTGTTGGCATGATGCGGCTTTTACAGAATGAATTTGCAGAAGAATATGCCGGGCTGGAGGGGGATGACACAGAACGTGAAGTGTCAATTGCGACAGGAGTGCTGGCGTATCCATTGATTTGTAGGATGGCATCGGCGATTGAAAAGAAATACACAAAGACAAAGATCCATGTCTATGGTATACGCAATGATTTCTTTGGAGAGAAGATTACCGTGTCAGGGTTGATTACCGGAAGAGATCTGATCAGCCAGCTTACGGATCAGCCGCTTGGAACATGTCTGCTTCTTCCATGTAATATGGTGCGTATACAGGAGCAGGATTTTCTGGACGACCTGACAAGAGATCAGGTAGAAGAGGCTTTACAAGTAAAGACAGATATTGTAAAATCAAGCGGGCGAGATTTTATAGAAGCCGTTTTGAAACACGAAAAAGAATAACAGATAACAAAAGATTCATAAAGATATAAAGTATAGGAGATAAAAGATGAGTAAACCAGTAGTGGCTATCGTAGGAAGGCCGAATGTAGGAAAGTCAACGCTTTTCAATGTGCTGGCAGGCGAGAAGATATCGATTGTAAAAGATACTCCGGGAGTAACAAGAGATCGTATTTATGCAGACACCAGCTGGCTTGACAGAGACTTTACATTAATCGATACCGGTGGTATTGAACCAGAGAGCAAGGATATTATTATTTCACAGATGAGAGAACAGGCGCAGATCGCAATTGATACTGCGGATGTGATCATTTTCATTACAGATGTAAGACAGGGACTGGTGGATGCCGATTCGAAAGTAGCAGATATGCTCAGACGTTCCGGCAAACCGGTCGTGCTTGTTGTCAATAAAGTGGACAGTTTTCAGAAATTCATGGCAGATGTATATGAGTTTTATAATCTGGGAATCGGTGATCCACATCCGATTTCTGCATCTTCACGTCTCGGGATCGGCGATATGTTAGATGCTGTGATCAAGTATTTTCCGAAACATACCGGGGAAGAGGAAGAGGATGAACGTCCACGCGTGGCAATCGTCGGCAAGCCGAATGTTGGAAAATCTTCGATCATCAACAAGCTGGTCGGAGAAGACCGTGTAATCGTATCAGATATTGCCGGTACAACAAGAGATGCAATTGATACGAACATTATTCATAATGGAAAAGAATATGTATTTATCGATACAGCAGGACTCCGCCGCAAGAATAAGATCAAAGAAGAACTGGAACGTTACAGTATTATCCGTACAGTAACTGCGGTGGAACGTGCAGATGTGGTGCTGATCGTGATCGATGCAGAAGAAGGCGTGACAGAACAGGATGCGAAGATTGCCGGGATCGCACATGAGAGAGGAAAAGGCATCATTATTGTTGTGAACAAATGGGATGCAATTGAGAAGAATGATAAGACAATGCGTGAGTATGAGAATGAAGTTCGAAGAATTCTTTCATTTATGCCTTATGCAGAGATTATGTATGTGTCTGCAAAGACGGGGCAGAGACTTCCGAAATTATTCGATATGATCGACATGGTGATCGAGAATCAGACACTTCGTGTTGCTACAGGTGTCCTGAATGAGATCATGTCAGAGGCGGTTGCCATGCAGCAGCCACCGTCAGACAAAGGAAAACGTCTGAAGCTTTACTATATTACGCAGGTTGCGGTTAAGCCGCCGAGTTTTGTCATCTTTGTAAATGACAAAGAGCTAATGCATTTTTCATATACCAGATATCTGGAGAATAAGATCAGGGAAGCTTTTGGCTTTAAGGGAACTTCACTGAAGTTTTTTATTCGTGAGCGAAAGGAGAAAGACCGTTAGTTATGGAACGTATCGTATGTTTGGTGATCGGCTATATATTTGGACTGTTCCAGACCGGTTATCTCTATGGAAAGGCACATCATGTAGATATCCGCAAACGGGGAAGCGGCAACGCAGGAACAACGAATGCACTCCGCACAATGGGCTGGAAAGCAGGAGCGGTGACATTTTTAGGTGACTGCTTCAAATGTGTATTCGCAGTAGTGGTCGTGCATCTTCTGTTTGCGAAAAATTATGGAGACATTCTTCCGCTTCTTTCTATGTATGCAGGAATGGGTGCGGTGCTTGGACACAACTATCCGTTTTACATGCATTTTAAAGGAGGCAAGGGAATTGCGGCTACGGCAGGTCTTCTTGTCAGTACAACAAATGTATGGATGGTACTGATCTGTCTTGTGTCTTTCGTTTTGATCGTAGGAGTGACCAGATATGTATCACTCGGATCACTGGCAGTTGTTATCATTTATCTGATAGAGATTATTGTATATGGGAAGATGGGCGGATTTAGAATGCAGAGTGCGCATTTAATGGAAATGTATATTATCGCTGCACTTCTGATGCTGTCTGCATTTTACAAGCACAAAGAAAATATCAAACGTCTGTTAGCCGGTACAGAGAACAAACTCAGTGTCGGTAAAAATAAATAAAATGTTAGGAGGAGGTATTATGGTAAAAGTAGGTATTATGGGAGCCGGAAGCTGGGGAACTGCATTGGCACTTTTGCTTCATTCCAACGGGCATGAAGTGACAGTATGGTCGATCAGTGAAGAGGAAGTGCAGATGCTTTCGGAAAAAAGAGAACATGAATCAAAACTTCCGGGTGTTAAGATTCCGGAGGATATGCTCTTTACTTCCGATATGGAGTCTGCGATCAAAGGAAAAGATTTTCTTGTTCTTGCGGTTCCGTCTAAATTTACAAGAAGCACGGCACGGAGTATGAAACCGTATGTTGCAGATGGACAGATTATTGTCGATGTTGCAAAGGGTATTGAGGAAGATACGCTGATGACGCTGTCACAGCAGATCGAGGAAGAAATCCCGCAGGCGGATGTGGCAGTTTTATCCGGACCGAGTCATGCAGAAGAAGTTGGACGCGGACTTCCGACAGCGGTCGTAATCGGGGCAAAGACAGAAGAGACAGCCGCTTATCTGCAGGATAAGTTTATGAATAAAGTATTCCGTGTGTATATCAGTCCGGATATGCTGGGTATGGAGCTGGGAGGTTCTCTGAAAAATGTAATCGCTCTGGCTGCAGGTATTGCAGATGGACTTGGCTATGGTGATAATACAAAAGCTGCGCTTATTACAAGAGGAATTGCTGAGATTGCCCGGCTTGGTGTAAAAATGGGCGGAAGTATCGAGAGTTTTACAGGCCTTACCGGAATCGGTGATCTGATCGTAACCTGTGCCAGTGTACACAGCCGCAACCGTAAGGCGGGCTATCTGATGGGCCAGGGAATGTCCATGCAGGAAGCGATGGATGAAGTGAAGATGGTAGTTGAAGGTGTATACTCAGCGAAAGCTGCTGCAAAGCTTGGAAAGAAATACGATGTGGCACTTCCAATCGTTAATAAAGTGAATGAAGTGCTGTTTGAAGGAAAAGATCCGAGAGAAGCAGTAGATGAACTGATGCTGCGTGACAGCAAAACAGAACATATGACATTAAAATGGTAAAAATATAAATATGACATTTGTTGCGAAGAGCCACTTGATTGTATGTGTCAAGTGGCTCTTCGCAACAATATATGTAAATACTCTGTAGAAAACAGAGAAAAATACCGATATAATAGAGTTAAGTTAATAGCAGTGGTTGAAAACGGCTGGCTGAAGTATCATAGGGGAACTTATGGACGAGAGTAGAGGAAAAAGTATCAATGTAAACCTGAAACTGGAACTGCAGTACGGAGAAAGAAATTGCTTCCTGGAAGGAAACTTTCAAATAAGAACGGATAAAGAAAATGGCTTTATTATCCGGGAAGATTACAGACAAAGTATCAGAAAAGAATTACAAGGATTAGGATTCCCATCCAGTGCCTGTGGCACGATTTATCTGGAAGAGGGGATCTTTTATTTTATCCAGAAACAAAAACGACAGATCAGCATTACAAAAGAACTGTATCCGGCTGTGGCGGAAAAATACAGCACGAATGCAGCAAATGTAGAGAGGAATATAAGGACAACAATTGAAAAAGTCTGGACGAGAGGAAATTTACAGAGACTGGATGACTTTGGCAGTGGGATGATCGAGTATAAGACAGGACGGCCGACAAACGGAACCGTCATTCATACACTGGCAAGAAAAGTGCAGGAGTCATCCGTGCAAGGTCGATAAAGGTCGATAAACAGGTGGAAAAAACGAATACTTTCAGGAAATGAATGTGCTATGTTTAAAACAAAAACAGATGGGGGAGTAAATTTATGGCTTTAGCACATCAATTTATAGTAAGGGGAATGAAAGAAGAATTATTGATTCCGTCGGAACAAGAGTATATTTTTGTATCGGATCACCTGATGCGGTATATTCAGGATAGTATGAGATGGATTCATACAAGCTGGAATGACCAGATCGAGCTGGAAGGATTCCCGGACGAGGGATTCGCTGTAATCACGGAAATGGAAGTAGAGCGGATACTGGAGATCATACGACCGTGGAAGGCATTGTTTCTTGCGTCGCCGGAAAATTTCTGCCTGACGATACAGGAAGATTCGGATATCTGTTACCGGGAAGTACCGGTGACAAGACGGGAAGTTATAGAAGAGATGGAAGGATGGATCGGGATCTGCGATCTTGCATTAAAACAACACAGCCAGCTTGTTTATCAGGGACTGTGAAAACAAAAAAACAAAGAGAAACGTGTTCTAAACGGATGTGTTGGCGGCATAAACTGTTATCAGCATAACAAGGGGGTATTCATATGGACACGTTTCAGATGTACGAGGATATAAAAGCAAGAACGAACGGAGAAATCTATATAGGCGTGGTCGGACCTGTGCGGACCGGAAAATCTACATTTATCAAGAGATTTATGGATGTGCTGGTGCTGCCTTATATGGAGGATGAGCATGAAAAGGCACGGACAAGAGATGAATTGCCACAGTCCGGTTCCGGAAAAACAATTATGACAACCGAACCGAAATTTGTTCCAAAGGAAGCGGCAGTCATTCATTTGCAGGAAGACCTGAACCTGAAACTCCGGCTGATCGACTGTGTAGGCTATATGGTAAACGGGGCAACGGGGCATCTGGAAGAAAATGCACAACGGATGGTGAAGACTCCCTGGTTTGAAGAAGAGATCCCGTTTACACATGCAGCGGAAGTGGGCACAAGAAAAGTGATCCATGAGCATGCGACGATCGGGATTGTAGTAACAACAGATGGAACAATCACAGAAATAGACAGAGAGGCATATCTGGAAGCAGAACGAAAGACGATCATGGAATTACAGAACATTGGCAAGCCGTTTGTTGTATTGGTAAATTCAAAGAAACCATATGCAAAAGAGGCGCAGGAAACAGCCGGGTGGCTGGAAGAAACTTATGGTGTCCGTGCGCTGACTGTGAACTGTGAAAAGTTAAAACCGGAGGATATTGCAAAAATCATGGAGACAGTTCTCTATGAATTTCCAGTTTCAGAAATCGAATTTTTTGTCCCGAAATGGGTGGAGATGTTGCCGGCGGATCATGAGATCCGGAAAGAAGTAATCAGCTATGTCCGAAAAATTCTTGATATGTACGGTCGGATACAGGACGTGGCAGGAAAAGTGCCGGAATGGGACAGCAGTTACATAGATCGTGTACATATACGGAATATTGAGACAGACACAGGCCGCATACAAATACAGATCGACGTTGGCGAGAGTTATTATTATGAGTGGATGACGTCTCTTACAGGAACACCGATCCGCGGTCAGTATGAACTGATCGATGCAATGCGAAAGCTTACGAAGCTGAAAGAAGAATATGAAGGAATCCGGGATGCGCTTGCGTCTGTACGGATGCGTGGGTATGGCATGGTGAGTCCAAGAAAAGAAGAAATCGAACTGGATGAGCCGGAACTGATCCGGCAGGGAAATAAATTCGGTGTAAAGATCCACACGCAGGCGCCATCGATCCATCTGATCCGAGCCAATGTGGAGACGGAGATTGCGCCGATCGTTGGAAATGAGCAGCAGGCACAGGATCTTCTGAAATATCTGAAAGAGCAGTCTGAAGAAAAAGAAGGCATCTGGGAGACAAATATTTTCGGAAAATCAGTAGAAGAGCTCGTAATGGACGGCATGCGCGGGAAAATGGCGGCGATCAACGAAAAGAGTCAGGAAAAACTACAGGATACAATGAAGAAGATCGTAAATGACAGCAATGGCGGAATGGTCTGTATTATAATTTAAGGATTGCATTCTTGTATCAAAAGCGTTAAAATTCTACTATATGGACAACAGAAAGAGGTTTTATGGAGGTACGATATGAAAGTAGCAATTTTAACTGCAAATACGCAGGTATATAAAGAACAGGAAGAAGATAAAGGCGGAAAGGTTATCCGCAAGATTGTGGAAGAAGCAGGACAGCATGTGATCTTTGCAAAAGCACTTCCTGTAGATAAGAAGGTATTATCTACAGTTATGCAGAGAATGGCAGATGGTAATATGGCAGACATTATCCTGACAACAGGCGGAGCCGGATGCGCAGCGGGAGATGTTACACCGGAAGCAACAACAGAGATTCTTGACAGACCAGTACCGGGGATTCCGGAAGCAATCCGTATGCACTTGATGCATCTGACAAAACGTTCTATGTTAAACCGTGGTGTTGCCGGATTCAGAGGTAATACACTGATCGTGAACCTTCCGGGAAAAGCAGGTGCAGCCAAAGAGTCTTTGGAATATATTCTTCCAGAAATCGTTCATGCAGCAGAATTAGGCCAGAAAGAGAATTAGGAATCATATGCAGGTAAAGATATATACAGACGGTGCGGCGAGGGGAAACCCGGACGGACCGGGAGGGTATGGAGCAGTGCTTGAGTATGTAGATCCGAAAGGAACACTGCATACGAAAGAACTGTCACAGGGATATAAAAAGACAACGAATAACCGGATGGAATTAATGGCAGTGATCGTGGCACTGGAAGCGTTAAACAGACCGTGCGAGGTGGAATTATATTCGGATTCCAAGTATGTTGTAGATGCTTTTAACCAGCATTGGATCGACAGCTGGCTGAAGAAGGGATGGAAGCGCGGCAAGAATGAGCTGGTGAAGAATGCAGATCTCTGGAAACGTCTGTTGAAAGCAAAAGAACCTCACCAGGTTACATTTATCTGGGTGAAGGGACATGACGGACACCCGCAGAATGAACGGTGCGACACACTTGCCACAACTGCGGCAGATGGAAATGACCTGATTGATGATACGATCCAGTAGATATCGAAGTGTAAGTAAAACAAAGAAAAATTGATATTGCAGTTCTGAAAGATATGTGTTATATTTATTAAATTGCAAGTAAGACAGGTAATCGCGGCTGTCAGGACCGAAAGGGGACAGGCGAGGAAAGTCCGGGCTTCATAGGGCAGGATGCCGGATAACGTCCGGTGGAGGTGACTCCAAGGCAAGTGCAACAGAAATATACCGCCTGTGCATGCAGGTAAGGGTGGAATGGCAGTTTAAGAGACTACCGCTTCTCTGGTAACAGCGAAGGCAGATGTAAACCCCATCCGAAGCAAGACCGGATAAAGACGATGTGGCGGCCCGTCACGTCTTAGGTAGGTCGCTTGAACCTGCCGGTAACGGCAGGTCTAGAAAGATGATTACCCAACGACATAACCCGGCTTATCGTTTTGCTTGCATATATTTATGAAACGATTTGAAAAATGTATTATAGATGATGCTATCCGTTCCAAGCTGATTTGGATTTTAGTTTGTCATCATAATAAAAAGCAGCTCGATATGAGCTGCTTTTTATGTTATGGCGACGAGGAAAACGCGTCATGCTTGATGACAGCATTGACAACCGCTAATCAGCGAACAAAACTCGCAAAGCGTGTTTTGTCGCTGTGCCAGAATGATTCAAATAAGCTATTAATGTCAACTTTACTTGTGTTAAATTAGCCGCGTCCGTGATATTTCTCTTCGCAGTAGAGACAGCGGTATACTTCCTTTTCAGGGTCAGTCAGTACGAAGACATGATCCAGTTCCTGCTCGATAGAAGTAATGCAGCGCGGATTTTTGCAGCGGATCACATTTGTGATCTTCTTCGGAAGATGAAGTGCTTTCTTGTCTACGATTTGTGAGTCTTTAATAATATTTACTGTAATATTATGATCGATGAATCCGAGAATATCCAGATCCATAAAGTCGATCGGACACTCGATCTTCATAATATCTTTCTTGCCCATCTTACTGCTTTTCGCATTTTTGATAATAGCGACACAACAGTCCAGTTTGTCCAGGTGCAGATATTTATAAATATCCATGCTTCGTCCTGCCTGAATATGATCCAGAACAAAACCTTCTTCGATTTTTCCAACACTTAATGTATTATTTAACATGATTATGTATGCTCCTTTCTTATACTTCAATCTCTAACAATGTAAGGATCAGAGCCATACGGATATAAACACCGTACTGTGCCTGTTTGAAATAAGCGGCTCTCGGATCATCATCTACTTCTACGGAGATTTCATTTACTCTTGGAAGCGGATGAAGGACATACATATCTTCCGGGGCAAGCTTCATCTTAGCGGCATCCAGAATATAAAAGTCTTTCATGCGTACATAATCTTCTTCGTTGAAGAAACGTTCTTTCTGTACACGTGTCATGTAGAGAAGATCCAGTTTTGGAAGTGCATCTTCCAGACGTTCTACTTCCTCGTAAGGGATATTCTTCTTATCCAATACATCGGAACGGATGTAGCCTGGAAGTTTTAATTCTTCCGGGGAAATAAGTACAAAACGGATACCTGGATATCTTACTAATGCATGGATCAAAGAGTGTACAGTACGTCCGAATTTCAGATCGCCGCAGAGACCGATCGTCATATTATCCAGATGTCCTTTTAAAGAACGGATTGTAAGAAGATCAGCTAAAGTCTGGGTCGGATGCTGGTGTCCGCCGTCCCCGGCATTGATAACCGGGATACCGGAATGTTTGCATGCAACAGTTGCGGCACCTTCTTTTGGATGGCGCATTGCACAGATATCTGCATAGCAAGATATCATGCGGAGTGTATCGGAAACGCTTTCGCCTTTTGCGGCAGAGCTTGAATTAGCAGAAGAAAAACCTAGAACATTACCGCCAAGATTATACATCGCTGCTTCATGACTTAAACGGGTACGTGTACTAGGTTCATAAAATAAAGTTGCCAGTGTCTTGCCTGCACAGGCATGTGCGTATTTCTCCGGGGTGGCTTCAATATCGTTCGCCAAATCCATCAGTTTATCAAGTTCTTCCACAGAAAAATCCAGTGGACTAATCAAATGTCTCATAAAAAACCTCCTGTTATTTTCAAATCTATTGAAAATCTTTCATATATCATATAATAAATAAAAAGGTTTTTCAATGTCTGCAGAGAATTTTTTCAAAGAACAATCCGGTGAAAAACCATAACGGTGCATAGTCCAGCCGGATTAGTCCGCGGATCTGGAAGCGTGCATGGCTGTAATTCCACGGACATGCATGGAAGTGCCTGAGGAGGCTTCCGGTCGTATATTCTGTAAAGAAAATACAGACGGTGTAAAAGCACCCACGTACAAAGGCAGGAAAATGCTGGATCCGTCGGCAGATAGGAGAGAACAGGCATGCCAGTCCGTAGATGGGGAACATCCAGATGGAAGTGTGTCCGGTTAATGTGTGGTTGTCTTTTTTCAGGGAACGAAGACCGGTATAGAGAATTTCGATACACCAGCCGAACATTCCGCATTGGAGAAATTTTCGCTTCATGGAAGATAGTATAAGAAGGAAATGTAGATTTTATACGTAAAATGTATTATAATAATTGACGGTTTATGCAAAAAAGTGAGGAGAACAGACGATGGCATCATTAGAAGAATTGAGATTGCAGTTAGATGAAATAGATGATCAGATGGTCCGCCTGTACGAAGAACGTATGAAAGTATGTGCACAGGTCGGCGAGTATAAGATCAAGAATGGGAAGAAGGTTCTGGACCGTCAGAGAGAGAAGAATAAATTACAGGCAGTGTCAGAGAAAGCTTCTTCTGAATTTAATAAAAAAGGTGTACGTGAATTGTATGAGCAGTTAATGTCCATGAGCCGTAAATTACAGTACCAGCAGCTTGTAAAGGCAGGAGCACTTGGGAGACTTCCGTTTATTGAGATGGAATCCCTGGATGCGAAAAATGCAAGAATCGTATTTCCGGGAACAGAAGGTGCATACAGTCAGGCAGCTACAAAAGATTATTTTGGTGAAAATTGCAATAGTTTTTATGTGCGGACATTCCGTGAAGCAATGGAAGCGATCGAAGATGGGGCAGCAGATTATGCCGTGCTACCAATTGAGAATTCAACAGCCGGCTCCGTAGATGAGATGTACGATCTGCTTGTTGAGTTTGAAAATTATATCGTAGGTGAGACAATTATTCCAATCATTCATACACTGTCCGGAGTTCCGGGAGCAAAACTTACAGATATTGAACGTGTGTATTCCAAAGGCGTTGCGTTGATGCAGGCATCACATTTTCTGGATGACCACAGCGACTGGCAGCAGATCAGTGTGGCGAATACAGCGATTGCGGCGCGTAAGATACGGGATGACAAAGATCAGGCACAGGCAGCTGTATGCAGTGCTTATGCGGCAGAGGTACACGGATTAGAAATATTAGAAGAGAATATCAATGATGATCAGACAAACTGTACACGCTTTATTGTGGTTACAAACCAGAAAGTATTTTTAAAGCACGCACAGAAGATCAGCATCTGCCTGGAACTGCCACATGAGAGCGGTTCGCTGTACAGACTGCTGTCGCATTTCATTTACAATGATCTGAATATGACACGGATTGAATCCCGCCCGATTGAGGGAAAAAACTGGGAGTATCGTTTCTTTATTGATTTTGAAGGAAATATGGCAGATCCGGCTGTGAAAAATGCAATCCGCGGACTGAGAGAGGAAAGCCGCAATATGAGGATCCTTGGAAATTATTAGTTTCAGTATATATAATTTCTGCGATGTACAGGATTGTAAGAGCGAATAAAAGTGTAAGTGACAGGAGATAAGCAAGGAGCAAGAAGATGAGAACAAAAGAATTAATGCTTTACAAACATATGGAAGACGGTCAGATTCTGACGGATATGACGTTCCTGATGGAAAACTATGATAACGATTATTATAATACAGAAGATATGAAAGGTCTGCTGTTTGAGCAGATGAATGACATTTTAGAACTGTCAGCGAGTCATGGATTTGAAGGAAATCTGTGGCATACATATCTTACATACCTTCTGGCAAGCCATGAAAATGCATACAGTACTTCCTGTGAGATTACAGGAGCAATCGATGGAAGTCTGAACCAGGTTGCGCTGCATGATTTTGAGATATTCAAAGAATTATTTGATTATGATTTTAGAAAGATGGAAGAGGCATTTGGCGTGGATTGCATATCCATGATCAAAGAATATGCAGGAGACAGCAGTCACGGTAATGTATTTAACAAGCGTATCCGTGACCGTATCTGTGATCTGGCAAAGAGCCTCGCAGAAGCAGAAGACGCACAGGACTTCAAAGAGAAAATAACAGGATTTTATAAGGAATTCGGCGTTGGAAAACTGGGACTTCACAAAGCATTCCGGATTGAGCATACAGATGAGAGTGCACAGATCGTGCCGATCACCAAGATTGCACATGTACACCTGAATGATCTGGTTGGATATGAGATTGCAAAGAAGAAGCTGATTGATAATACGAAGGCATTCGTAGAAGGAAAACGTGCAAATAACTGTTTGTTATTCGGAGATGCAGGAACCGGTAAATCCACATCCATCAAGGCAATCCTGAATCAGTATTATGATCAGGGACTGCGTATGATTGAAGTGTACAAGCATCAGTTCCAGGATCTGAATGACGTGATCGCACAGATCAAAAACCGGAATTATAAATTTATCATTTACATGGATGATCTTTCTTTTGAAGAATTTGAAATTGAGTACAAATATCTGAAAGCGGTCATTGAAGGCGGTCTGGAGAAGAAACCGGATAATATTCTGATCTATGCAACATCGAACCGCAGACATCTGATCCGTGAAACATTCAAGGACAAAGAAGACAGAGACGAAGAGCTTCATACAAATGATACCGTGCAGGAAAAATTATCGCTGGTTGCCCGTTTTGGCGTTACGATTTACTTTGGAAAACCGGCGAAGAAGGAATTTCAGGAGATCGTACTTGCTCTTGCAGAAAAGAATGGCATAGATATGCCGGAAGATGAACTGCTTCTGGAAGCAAATAAGTGGGAATTAAGCCACGGCGGCTTATCCGGACGGACAGCACAGCAGTTTATTGACTATCTCCTGGGGACAAGATAACATGCAAAAAGATCTGACACATGGAAATGTACAAAGAACGATGCTTGTATTTGCAGGACCGATGATTGTCGGAAATCTTCTGCAACAATGTTACAACATTGCGGATACATGGGTAGTTGGACAATTTCTGGGAGCGGGAGCGCTGGCGGCAGTCGGGGCGGCATATACGCTTATGACATTTCTGACATCTGTCTTGATCGGACTGTGTATGGGGAGCGGCAGTGTTTTTTCCTTTTACTATGGAAAAGGAGATAAAAGAAAGATGCAGGAATCGATTCTTGCGTCTTTTCTCTTTATCGGAATCATTTCTGTGATTGTAAATATTGCTGTATTTGCAGGAATGGACCTGATTCTTAAGCTGATGCGGATACCGGAAGATATCTATACATATATGAAAAAATATGTAGGGGTGATCTTCTGGGGAATCTTCTTTGTATTTTTGTATAATTTTTTTGCGTATTTGCTGAGAGCAGTTGGAAATTCGGTAACGCCGCTTCTCTTTCTGGCAATCGCATCTATGCTGAATATTATTCTTGATCTTTTGCTTGTTGTGAAATGGAAAATGGGAGTTGGAGGAGCTGCGTGGGCGACCGTGATTGCGCAGATCATATCGGGAGTCGGAATCGGCTACTATCTTTGGAAGAAGGAGCCGGAGCTACGCTTCATAGGAAATGGCATTTCATTGAAGGAGGCATGTTCAAAAGAAGTACTGCCGGAAGTGGTACGGTTTTCGCTAGCCGCAAGTGTGCAGCAGTCGGTGATGAATTTCGGTATCCTGATGATCCAGGGACTGATCAACAGTTTTGGAACTGCGGTAATGGCAGCTTATGCAGCAGCAGTGAAGATTGATTCCTTTGCCTACATGCCGGCACAGGAGTTCAGCAATTCGTTCTCTATCTTTACATCGCAGAATTATGGCGCAAAAGATGAAAAACGAGTGAAAGAAGGCGTGCGGGCAGCAGTGAAAACATCTCTTATCTTCTGTGGAATTGTATCTGTGCTAATCTTTTTGTTTGCAAGACCGCTGATGCTGATCTTTGTGAAAGCAACCGAAGTGAAAGTATTGCAGATTGGTGTACAGTATTTGCGGATTGAAGGCGCATTTTACTGTGGAATCGGACTTCTGTTTCTTCTGTATGCTTATTACCGTGGAACTGGGAAACCGGAAATGTCGGTTGTGCTGACTGTGATTTCTCTTGGAACACGGGTGTTGCTTGCGTATACACTGGCACCATTACTGGGAGTTCGGATGATCTGGTGGGCAATTACAATCGGATGGTTTCTTGCTGATATAACGGGAGTTTTATATATGAAGAAAAAGAAGATATGAGTTTTTTCACACAGGACGGGATAATATAGAAAACATTATGGGAGATATGACAGAAAAAGTCGTGCGGGAATTAATCCTGCACGGCTTTTATATTGCTGATATCAGAGTCGATCATGAGAGAGTAGTTGGTGTAATAAACTACAAATCCCGGTCTGGCCCCATTTGGTTTTTTTACATGTTTTTTCTCTACATAATCAATCTCAACTTTATCGCTGCCACGGCTCTTGGAATAGTATGCAGCAAGTCTTCCGGCTTCTTCAAAAGTACGATCCGGAAGTTCATCCCCATTCGTTTTGACGATGACATGGGAACCCGGAGCACCTTTTGCGTGGAACCACCAGTCACCGCCATTTGCGAAAGAGAAGGTCAGTTCATCGTTCTGCAGATTGTTTTTGCCGACGTAGATGTGATAACCATCGGAAGAGATATAGTGCATTGGTTTGTTTTTTAATTTCACTTTCTTTTTCGTATATTTTCGGCGGACATAACCGCTTTCGATCAGTTCTTCCTTAATTTGTGCCAGATCTGCTTCGCTTCGGGCAATATCCAGAGCGTTGCTAATCGATTCCAGATAGTGGATATCGTCACCAGTTTCTGTGAGAAGTTTTGATAGTGCTTCAAAAGTACGTTTCTGCTTATTATAACGTGCAAAATACTTCTGGGAATTCTCCTGTGGTGTTTTGACCGGATCAAGCGGAATAGTGATCTCTTTGCCGGTGTAATAGTTAAGTGCTGTCAGTTCTTTTGTACCCGGTGCAAGATTGTATCCATAGGTATTGATCAGTTCTCCGTAAACTTTGTATTTTTCCCGGTTTTCAGTATCCTTTAACTGCTTTTTCTGCAGGTCGTATTTCTTACGTGCACGTTCTAATGCAGTCTGGACAACGTGACGCAGGTCTGCACTTTTCTGTCGGATTCTTGTCAGCGTGTTCTTCGTTGCATAGTAAGTATGGAGTACTTCGCTGATTGAATCGTATTCCTGCTTTGTAAAAGTATCAAAATGTGATAACAGAAGTGCAGAAAATTCTTTTGGCGTCTCACCATCTGTGTAGATGACCGGGTGAAAATTCCCTGCTTTTACATCTTCTATATAATAAGAAAACTGACGATACAGATGGAACAGAAGATCGTCTTCGTATTCTTTTGGCGTTATACCGGAATCCATGCCGGCAAGAAAGCAGATGTCTTCTGCGATTACCGGGCTGATACCTGTGAAACTTGTATAGATCGCCTTGCCCAGCGGGCATGGTTTTTCTTTTAATGTGAAAATAAAAGTATCAGCATCTACCGTCAGAGGGTTTTTTTTACCCATTGTATCCGGAATAAAATACGGTCTGCCCGGCAATACTTCACGTACAGAACTCATCTGTGCGGAGATGTGCTTGATACTGTCGATGATCCGTCCGTCTGCATCGCAGAAAATAATATTGCTATGTTTGCCCATAATCTCAACAACCAGTGTCTTCCGGCAGAGATCACCTAAATCGTCCAGATGCTCGATCTGGATCTGTATAATCCGTTCCAGTCCCGGCTGTGTGATCCTGGTAATGCGTCCGTTTCCGATATGTTTGCGCAGAAGCATGCAAAAATTCGGCGCATTCATCGGACTTGGCTTATTCACATTTGTCAGATAAATAAGCGGTAAAGATGCACTGGCTGAGATATATAGGCGCTTTTGCCCTTGTGGTGTCTTTATTGTAAAGAGAAGCTCATCGGTTTCCGGCTGTGCAATCTTGGCAATCCGCCCGCCGGAGAGCTGCTCGGTAAGTTCTTTTGTAACTGCTGCAACAGTTGTTCCGTCAAATGCCATAAAAATAGCTCCTTTCTGTCTGATTTCAGGCTCATTTGTATAGTATATCATAGTTGACTCTGTTTTCCAAATGGCTTATAATGGACGATGGAAAACGGTCTGTAATATGTAGAGCGTTAATAAAACAGGAACGAGGTTTCTATTATGATAAAGAGTATGACGGGATTCGGACGTTGTGAAGTGACCGACGGAGAACGTAAATTTACAGTTGAGATGAAAAGCGTGAACCATCGATATCTGGATGCTAATATCCGTATGCCGAAGAAATTAAATTTTTTCGAGACATCTATCCGTAATCATTTAAAAAAAAGTGTGCACAGAGGAAAAGTCGATATATTTATCACTTATGAGGATTCTTCAGAGGGACAGGTTGTACTGAAATATAATGAGGCACTGGCAACTGAGTATCTGTCTTATTTTAAACAGATGGAAGAGAAATTCTCACTGGAGAATGACATCCGTGTATCTGCGCTTTCACGTTATCCGGAAGTCATTACGATGGAAGAGCAGGCTGTTGACGAAGAGGAACTGTGGAAGGGACTTAAGAAGGCACTGGACGGTGCTGTGAAGCAGTTTGTTGAGACGAGAACGCTGGAGGGAGAGAATCTTAAGAAAGATCTGATCGAAAAACTGGATCATCTGCTGACACTGGTTGAACAGATTGAAGAGCGTTCCCCGAAGATTATTGCGGAGTATCGTGAGAAGTTGGAAAATAAAGTAAAAGAACTTCTCGAAGATACACAGATTGAGGAGAGCAGGATCGCAGCGGAAGTTGTGATCTTCGCAGATAAGATTTGTACCGATGAAGAAGTGGTACGCTTGAGAAGTCATGTTGTACATATGAAAGAGACGCTGGAATCAGAAGACAGTGGAATCGGACGTAAACTGGATTTCATTGCGCAGGAGATGAACAGGGAAGCGAATACAATCCTGTCAAAGGCGAATGATCTGGAGATTTCCAATATCGGAATCGAATTGAAGACAGAGATTGAAAAAGTCAGAGAACAGATTCAGAATATCGAATAAGAAGTGTGAGGAAGAGCAAATGAAAGAGAGAGGAATACTCATTGTTGTTTCCGGATTTTCCGGCTCCGGTAAAGGAACTTTAATGAAAGAATTGCTGAAGCAGTATGATAATTATGCTTTATCTGTATCAGCAACGACGAGAACTCCGAGACCTGGAGAGGTAGACGGACGGGAATATTTCTTCCATGAGATCGAAGAATTTGAAAAAATGATTGCGAAAGATGAACTGATAGAGTATGCTAAATACGTGGAGAATTACTATGGTACACCGCGTGCATACGTGGAAGAACAGTTAGAAGCAGGGAAAGATGTGATTCTTGAGATAGAAATCCAGGGTGCATTAAAAGTGAAAGAAAAGTTCCCGGAGACATTATTACTGTTCGTAACTCCGCCGAGTGCAGCAGAGCTTCGCAGACGTCTGGAAGGACGTGGCACAGAGACACAGGATGTGATCGAGAGTCGTTTAAGCAGAGCCGCACAGGAAGCGGAAGGCATGGATGCATACGATTATCTGATCATCAATGACGATCTTCAGGAATGCGTGCAGCAGATGCATGAGATCATTCAGGGAGAGCATAGAAGAAGTTTCAGAAATCACACATTTATTGAACATATGAAAGAAGAGTTGAAAGGAGAATAGTGTATGTTACACCCATCTTACACAGATTTAATGAAAGTGGTAAACAAAGACGTCGAGGAAGGCGAGACAAAGGTTGTCAACAGCCGATACTCTATCGTTATGGCAACAGCAAAAAGAGCCAGAGAGATCATCGATGGTTCTATGCCGTTAGTAGATACAAAGCCGGGAGAGAAGCCACTTTCTATCGCAATTGACGAGCTGAATCAGGCGAAGATTACAATTGCAGCAGAAGACGAGGAAGAATAGAGTCTGACAGGTAATGTATGTAAGGCAGATGCCAGATGGTATCTGCCTTTCTTCTGATAGAAGGATAAATTCTGATAAAAGAGTAAGAGGAGACGTAAGAATGAATATATTATTTATCTCACTGGGCTGTGATAAGAATCTGGTAGATTCTGAGGTTATGCTGGGCCTCCTGGATGCAAAAGGATATCAGATTGTAGATGATGAGACACAGGCAGATATCATTGTGATCAACACATGCTGTTTTGTGCACGATGCAAAAGAAGAGAGTATACAGACGATTCTGGAGATGGCAGAATATAAGACGGAAGGGCGACTGAAAGCACTGATCGTAACCGGATGCCTGGCACAGAGATATCGTCAGGAGATCATTGATGAGATTCCGGAAGTTGATGCGGTTCTTGGAACAACAGCCTATGATAAGATTGTAGAAGCAGTGGAAGAAGCACTGGCGGGTGTCGGACATGTGGAACTTGAAAATGTGAATGCACTTCCGCTTGTCGATACAAAGCGTCTGGTGACAACCGGTGGACATTATGCTTATATGAAGATTGCAGAAGGCTGTGATAAGCACTGTACTTATTGTATCATTCCGAAGCTTCGTGGAAATTACCGCAGTGTTCCGATGGAGCGGCTGATACAGGAAGCAAAAGATCTGGCTGAACAGGGCGTAAAAGAACTGATCCTTGTGGCACAGGAGACAACGTTATATGGAAAAGACATTTACGGAGAAAAATCTCTGCATAAGCTTTTACATGAATTGTGCAAGGTAGATGGAATTCGCTGGATCCGTATTCTGTACTGTTATCCCGAAGAGATTGATGATAATCTCATCCAGGTTATGAAAGAAGAAAAGAAGCTCTGTCATTATCTGGACCTGCCGATTCAGCATGCTAACGATGAAATCTTAAAGCGCATGGGAAGAAGGACTTCCAAAGCACAGTTAGAAGAAATCATTGGAAAATTAAAACGGGAAATTCCGGACATCACACTTCGCACAACACTGATCACTGGTTTCCCGGGAGAAACAGAAGAGCAGCACGAAGAGCTGAAAGCGTTTGTAGACGAGATGGAATTTGACCGGCTCGGCGTATTCACATATTCGCCGGAGGAAGACACACCGGCGGCAGAGATGCCGGATCAGATACCGGAAGAAGTCAAAGAAGACAGACAGGCTGAGATCATGGAGTTGCAGCAGGAGATTGCATTTGCACAGGCAGAAGATATGATCGGTGAAGAAGTGCTTGTCATGATCGAGGGAAAAGTTGCAGATGAGAATGCATATGTCGGACGTACTTACAAAGATGCGCCGGGCGTTGACGGATTGATTTTTATTAATACAGATGAAGAACTGATGTCGGGAGATTTCGCAAGAGTGAAAGTGACCGGTGCAGTAGAATATGATTTGATAGGAGAGTTGTTGTAATGAATTTACCAAATAAGCTGACAGTATTACGAATTATCATGGTACCTTTCTTTGTTTTTTTTATGTTGACGGACGCAGGCGGTGCAGCCAATAAATGGATCGCGCTTGTTATTTTCTGCGTGGCAAGTCTTACAGATATGCTGGACGGTAAGATTGCTAGAGCAAGAGGTCTGGTTACAAACTTTGGGAAATTCATGGATCCTCTTGCAGATAAGTTGCTTGTATGTTCTGCAATGATCTGTCTCATTCCGCTTGGCAAGCTGACGGCATGGTTTGTAATCGTTATTATCGCAAGAGAATTTATTATCAGCGGATTCCGTCTGGTAGCTTCTGACAATGGCATTGTCATTGCGGCAAGTTACTGGGGAAAGTTTAAGACCGTTTCACAGATGTTTATGGTGATCGTGATGATCATGGATCTGGGCGGGGTATTTGATGTGATCGGAACAGTCCTGATGTGGGCAGCATTGATTCTGACCATTGTTTCTTTAATTGATTATATTGCGAAAAATGTTGAGGTTCTTACGCAGGGAGGAATGTAAAGTGACAGTTGAATTTATCTCTGTCGGAACAGAGATTCTGCTTGGAAATATCGTAAATACAAATGCAGCATATCTGTCTGAAAAGTGTGCAGGTCTGGGCCTTTCCTGCTATCACCAGAGTGTTGTTGGGGACAATGAGAAGAGACTGGAAGATGCGCTTCGTCTGGCACTGTCAAGAAGTGATATTGTGATTCTTGGCGGTGGACTTGGTCCTACAAAGGATGACCTGACAAAAGAAGTGACAGCAAAAGTATTTGGAAAAGAACTGTACGAAGATGCACGTACAAGAGCCCGAATCGAAGATTATTTTGCACGGGTGCACAACCGCAATATTACAGCAAATAACTGGAAACAGGCAATGGTTCCGGAAGGCGCGGTTGTTGTTGATAATGACAATGGAACGGCTCCCGGACTGATACTGGAAGAAAACGACAAGACAGCGATTTTGCTTCCAGGTCCTCCTAATGAACTGAAACCAATGTTTGAGTCAAAGATTGCCCCATATCTGAATGGCTTACAACCGGAAGGTATTTATTCTAAAATGGTGAAGATCTGCTCTATGGGAGAAAGCAGAGTGGAGACGGTTATTACGGATCTTCTGGAGACACAGACCAATCCGACACTTGCGCCTTATGCAAAGACAGGAGAAGTGCATCTCCGTGTGACAGCCAGAGCAAAGAGTGAAGAAGAGGCAGATGCTTTAATGAAGCCGATGATGGATGAGCTGTTCCACAGATTCGGAGATAAAATCTACACAACCGAAGAAGATGTGACGCTGGAAGATGCAGTTGTGGAACTTCTGAAAGGGAAGAAGATGACAGTGACAACCGCAGAGTCCTGTACGGCTGGTCTGCTCGCAGGACGGATCATGAATGTTGCAGGCGCATCGGAAGTGTATGAAGAAGGCTATATTACTTATGCCAATCGTGCAAAGAGCAAACTGCTTGGTGTAAAAGAAGAGACACTGGAAGCATACGGCGCAGTAAGCGAACAGACTGCCAGAGAGATGGCAGAAGGTGCAGCAAAAGCAGCCGGAGCAGATGCCGCACTGGCGGTGACCGGTATTGCAGGGCCTGGGGGCGGAACCAAAGAGAAACCGGTCGGACTGGTTTATATTGGATGCTATGTAAAGGGACATACAGAAGTAAAAGAATTTCATTTTACCGGAAATCGTGCGAAAAACAGAGATTATGCCGTTGTGCGTGCTCTGACATTCCTGCGGGAGGAACTGGTAAAAGAAAGGAGTTAAATCCGAAATGAATATCAGAAAAATACAGATACAGGAACTTTTGCCGGCACTGCATCTGGCGGCAGAAGTATTTGCAGAAGATGTTGCACCGGCATATACTGATGAAGGCGTCGGGCGTTTCCATGAATTTATCAGCTATGACTCTTTCCGCGAGATGTTTGAACGGCAGGAAGTGACTATATTTGGTGCGTTTGAAGGTGTGCAGATTTGTGGAATGATCGCAGTTACAAATAGCGGGCACATCAGTCTGTTCTTTGTACGAAAGGCATTTCAAAGACACGGTATCGGACGTATGCTTTATCTGGCAGCTGTTGCATTTGCGGCAAGAGAAGTGCATACTTTTAAGATTACAGTAAATGCTGCGCCACAGGCTGTAGAGACATATGAACATCTTGGAATGCACAAGGTGACAGAAGAACAGGAAAAGGATGGAATCCGTTTTGTACCGATGGAAGCGGAGCTGGTGCAGAGTGCATACGGGCAGTATAGTTATCATTACGGCACCGAAAATCCGGGACAGAATACTTATGGTTACGGTGCAGGCAGTTCTTCAAGCGGCTCTTATAGTTATGGTCCGGGACCGGAAGAAAACGGGCAGGGACCAGCAGGAACATACAGTCATCAGGTACAGATGCCGCAGCGGAAATCTGCAGTACCGGTCATCGTTGGAGTTGTTGTGGCTATCATACTTTTGATTGTAGCGGTCGGCGGCGCATTTTTATTTGGAAGTTTTATCTATTATAAAGCAAAAGATGACGTAGGGATCACAGAAAATCAGCCGTATGAGGATGACGGTGACAGCTGGGATGATTCGGATGATATATACGATAATGATGAGAATAATGGAAACAGTGGTTCAGACAGCCAGAACAAGACAGACGAAAGCAGTGTGTCAGGCGTTGATAAGATAGAAGCCTATAAGGCAGATAATCTTTCTTACAAGGTGAAAAATGAGACATACAGCTTCCGTGATTCGGAAAAGACTTCTACAATCATTGATTTTAATGTTGCTTATCCACAGATCAATGGTTTGAAAGGAAAGAATGCAGATAAAATTAATAAAACAATAAAAAACTGTGCAATGTCTACCGTGGATGAGATTTATACACATCCGGATGAGAAGATCAAGCAGAAAGTAATCGAAGCAAACACACCGGCACTGATCAGTTATGTAAAATGCAAAGTGACCTATGCAACGAATGAGTTTATCAGTGTTGTATTTGAAGATACAAGTGCCAGAGGTGAATACAGCGAGTATCAGACAGATCTTCGTACTGTAAATATTCGTCTTCGTGACGGGAAAATTTACGAAGTCAGAGATATTGTAAAGCTGGATGACACATTTGTAGAAAACTGGGCAAAGATCATGCAGAAAGAGACTGGTGACAGCAGTTTTCTTACCGACCTTACTACGGCTGAGATGAAAAAGGCACTGGAAGGCAATGACAAAACAGGAGCTTATGTTCCCAATTTTTTTGTGAGCAAAGACGGAATCGAGATCGGATTCAATATGGGAAGCGCTTCATCCGGTAAGCAGAGTACAAAATATGCATGGGTGACAGCACCGTATACATTCGACGAAATTAAGAGTTCCGTTGCAGATACAGCGTTCTGGAAGGAACTTGACAGGTAAAATGCAGAGAAAAGGCGCAGAAAGCGCCGGAATTTGATAAAAAGTGACAATTGACGAGTAAAAGAATTTATGAGAAAATAAAATCAAGTACGGCGTTAAACATATAACAATGCCTACAAGAGAAAACACACACATAGTTGAAAGGAGTTTTATAATGATTTATTCACATGAAGTAGAGATGATGTGTCCGGTAGCTCAGGGTGCAAATCACGGACCAGCTCCGATTCCGGAAGAGGCAAAATGGGTAAAGGCAAAAGAAGTTAAAGATATTTCAGGTCTGACACACGGTATTGGATGGTGTGCTCCACAGCAGGGAACCTGCAAACTGACACTGAATGTTAAAGAAGGAATTATCCAGGAAGCCCTTGTTGAGACAGTTGGATGTTCAGGTATGACACATTCTGCTGCTATGGCATCTGAGATCCTTCCGGGAAAGACTATTTTGGAAGCATTGAATACAGACCTTGTCTGTGATGCGATTAATACAGCAATGAGAGAGTTATTCCTTCAGATCGTATACGGAAGAACACAGAGTGCATTCTCTGAAGACGGACTTCCGATCGGTGCAGGACTGGAAGATCTTGGTAAGGGACTTCGTTCTCAGGTTGGAACTATGTATGGTACATTAGCAAAAGGTCCTCGTTATCTTGAGATGGCTGAAGGATATGTTACAGGTATCGCTTTAGATGACCACGATGAAATCATCGGATATCAGTTTGTAAACCTTGGTAAAATGACAGACTTCATCAAAGCAGGTGACACACCGAATGATGCATGGGAGAAAGCAAAAGGACAGTACGGACGTGTTGAAGATGCAGTTAAGATCATCGACCCACGTAAAGAATAATCGCGATAGCGTACAGGTATTACATATCAGGTAAAATTTTCAGGAGGACAATTAAATGGCTTTATTTGAATCATATGAGAGAAGAATTGATAAAATCAATGAAGTATTAAACAGCTATGGCATTGCTTCTATCGAAGAAGCAGAGAAAATCACAAAGGATGCCGGACTTGATGTATACAATCAGGTAAAAGGTATTCAGCCAATCTGTTTCGAGAATGCATGCTGGGCATACACAGTAGGTGCAGCAATCGCAATTAAAAAAGGATGTAAGACAGCAGCAGACGCAGCTGCAGCAATCGGAGAAGGACTTCAGGCATTCTGTATTCCGGGATCTGTAGCTGATCAGCGTAAAGTAGGTCTTGGACACGGTAACTTAGGAAAGATGCTTCTGGAAGAAGATACAGATTGTTTCGCATTCCTGGCAGGTCACGAATCATTCGCAGCTGCTGAAGGAGCAATCGGTATCGCTGAGAAAGCAAACAAAGTTCGTAAGAAACCTCTTCGTGTTATCTTGAACGGACTTGGAAAAGATGCTGCAAAGATCATTTCCAGAATTAACGGATTCACATATGTACAGACAGAGTATGATTATTATACAGGAGAACTGAAAGAAGTACAGAGAATTGCTTACTCTGAGGGACTTCGTTCCAAAGTTAACTGCTATGGTGCCAATGATGTCCGTGAAGGTGTTGCAATCATGCACAAAGAAGGAGTAGATGTATCTATCACAGGTAACTCTACAAACCCGACACGTTTCCAGCACCCGGTTGCAGGTACATACAAAAAAGAATGTATCGAGCAGG